>JABLTT010047751.1_pt1 | contig 94547 bp, 87 predicted proteins | sample 7160061 | NCBI WGS metagenome assembly JABLTT01 (sample SAMN14651232, study PRJNA627086) | human gut metagenome | isolation source: feces | host: Homo sapiens | reverse complement strand
CGGAGTTTCCACCCCCCCCCAATTTCAGAGGAACTATCTGAACTCTGCTCATTTCCGCCTTCTTCTGCCTCTGCCCCTAATTCCTGAGCAAACGCTGTACTTGCTGCCATACCTGTATTTGTACAGGCCAAAGCTACTGCCATCAGCATTGCCGTATGACGTGAATGCTTCTTTAATAATCTTCTTTTTATCATACTCATCTTACCTCCAAACCGGACTTTATGTGTTGATGCTATCATAGCACTTGAGGGTTACAATCCGGTTACAAAATGGAAAAAGGCTAAAATTTCTTATTTTTTATTCAAAATAAACAATTTTTGATGCTATATCAAAGAAAAACAGGCACAGCCCTTCATAGACCGCACCTGTTCTCAGCTCAAATTTTCTAAAATCCATTCTCCTACAGGATCAGCCTCGCCGCCCCATAGATACCCGCGTCATTTCCAAGGGTAGCCAGACCCAGCCTGGGTTTGTTCCTGGAAATAGTCATAAAATAGTCGTAATCCTTCTGAACCATATCGATAAGAAACTGGCCCGCTTTGGATACTCCGCCTCCGATAACGAAAATATCAGGGTCCACGATCAGAGCCGCCTGAGCCAGCGCCAGACCCAGATAATGACTTACCACCGCCATAACCTCCAGAGCCAGCTCGTCCCCCTCCTTGGCAGCATCCAGTACATTTTTAGCGCTTACATTGTCACCGTACCGGCGCAGAGCCGATGGAGCCTCGCTGGCCGCCATCTTTCTTCTGGCCTCTCTGGCAATACCTGTAGCGGAACATATCTGTTCCAGACAACCCTGACCGCCGCAGTTGCAGTATTCCTTTTCTTCGTCTCTCACATGGATATGGCCGATTTCTCCTGCCAGGCCATGGCGTCCTGCTACGATCTTCTGATCCAGAATCACTCCGCCGCCTACCCCGGTACCAAGGGTAAGCATAATAAGATTGTCATAGCCTTTTCCGCCTCCCTGCCACATCTCGCCAAGGGCAGCTACATTGGCGTCGTTTCCGCTCTTTACAGGAATATGATCCAGCAAAGCGCTGAGTTCCTTCTGAGGATTTACATTTCTCCAGCCCAGATTCACACATACCTCTACGCTTCCATCCGGCATCACAGGACCGGGCACTCCCAGACCAACTCCTGCAATATCCTTTTTCAGATCCAGCCCCATGGCTGATACCTTTTCCCGAATGGAGGCCGCAACATCGGGAAGAATATTTTTTCCATTTTCTTCCTTTCTTGTCTTTACCTCCCACTTATCCAGCAGTTCTCCGGTAGTCTCAAAGATTCCCAGCTTTACGCTGGTTCCTCCTACATCTACGCCGATACATTTCATCCCCATAGTATTTTCTTCCTTTCTTTATGTCAAATTTTTCATCCTTTACCGCAGCCGGATTTCCTGCATCTTCTGAGGCCCCATGACCAAAAGGGTACCCGGCATATTTCCGGCTGAAACCTTGGATACAGGAAAATCAAAGGTTCCGTTAAATTTCTCCGTTCCCGCCATATTGTAAACCAGACAGGAATTGTCATTATAAAGCAAAACCAGATCCTTATCTATATCAAATCCCGAATACTGGAAAGCAAAGGTAGTTTCAAACACCTGACTGCCGTCTGCCCGGTACACATGAAGCCGGTACGGATCCGATCCCTCAGAATTGTCCGTAATCACAGCCGCATACCGATCGGTATAACTGATACTGCGGATATTTTCATCTAACAGAATCTGGGCCACAGATTCCGGAGAGGTCTCAATTCGGGTAGAGAAAAACTGCAGACCCTTGTCCGTAAAAATCACCGCATGGCTGTCATCCATAAAGCGCACCCGGCCTGCCATAGCGTCGGATAAATCCTGAGGCATAAATACGCCTACCACTCGCTTGGGATCATTTTTTCCCAGACCAAAGTTGTAAAATACAACCTTATTTTTAATCATCCCATCTTCTAAATACATAAAAGAGGTAATCCACTGGGTTCCTCCGGGAGACAGGCTTACATCTATAGGATAGCCGTCGCCGGACAGAAGAGATTTCACATAGATATCAAGGGGATTCCCATCCTTTTTATAAAGGTAAATGTAGCTGGCCCTGGAGTCCTCCTCCACAGCAGCAGTAACACCCTTTGCTGAAACAGAAAGCTCTAAAATCGGCAGAGAGGTTGTGGCCTGCCCCTGGAGGCCATTTTTATCACAAATATAGATGGAATTTCCCTGGCGATCCCCAATGGCGGCAAAATCACCGTTGACGGTAATCATGGGATGCTTCATCTCATAGCTTAAAATCCACACGGCCTTTCCCCTGGAATCCAGATAGGAGGCTCCATCCTTGGTATACTTGATCACACCGTCGGCAAAATCTGCAAATCCGGAAAAATTTCCTTCCCCGGCAGCAGCTTCGCCCGGCTCTCCCTGATTAAAATCCGTCTCCCAGACAGGCTCATAGTCTGCAAATGACATATAACGGTCATAGTATATAAATCCGCCCGCAGCAGCCAAGATCAGAATCCCGATCACTGCTCCAATGCGGATCCGGCGTTTTACGCTTTTCTGATGGGCTTTCTTTATCAGCTCTTCGCTGTCCTCATCCTCCGGCGAAGATACGGAGGGGGAAACCATCTGGCTTCTCAGCTGCTTTTTTTTATTTTCACGGCTCATTGAACGGTTGCTGCCCATTTTATACTCCTGAATGTTTGATATACCTGTTAAGTATACAACATTTTTGGAGGTTACGCACTAATATTTTCACGGCATAAGAAGCTTCTGGCCTGCATAGATGCTGTTCTGATCTCTCAGTTCGTTAATCCGGCAGATCTCGTCCAGTTTATTTACATTTTGGTAAACCTTAAAACAGATGCCATAAAGTGTTTCTCCCTCTCCAACGGTATAAACCTTATAGGCGGGAGCATCGGCTTCCTCTGTTTCCATGAGTACTGTTTCCTCCGGGATATTCTCCGGCGCTTCACTGGAAATAACTGCTGTTTCAGCCTCCGCAGCTTCTCTCATCGTTTCAGGAATCACAAGAGAAGGTTTTTCCCCCACCGTAACCTGAGGGAATGTTTCCTCTGTGGGCCAGACCCCTGCTTTTGCTTCCTTAATTCTTCCCTCTGGGAGCACCGATGCAATCACACTTTCCATTTCATGCATCTTTTTATAGTTATTAAACATCGCTACACCGCCTGCCAAAACAGTTACAGCCAAAGCCGTACACACAGCCGAAAGCGTACCCACCGTACTCTGGCGGCGAACCGCTTCTCCTCTGCGCTCTTCCATTTTTTGACGAAAATCCTGGATGGCGCGGTCATTTACCCCTGTTTCCACTCTGGAAATATCCTTTCGGGAAATCATATAATCCTGCATCATCTGATTGCGCTCATAGTAAATACTGTAGCCTCTGAGTTTATAAAATCCGTCTGAGGACGTAATATAGACCGCTTCCTCACCCTCCAGGCCGCTGTTTAAATACATCAGCTGATTTTTTCCTGTAAAATAATGGCTGTGTTCCTGCCAGTAGTTTAATGGATTTAAACTGCAGCCCGGATTCCCGCATAAAAACCATCCCTGTACCGTCCGTTTGGGAAACCGGTTTTCTACTTCCTGATAGGCCTTTTGCCAGGCATCCTCTGTAAAGACTACCTTCTCCCCGTCCTTTGCAACCGTTTCCATTTCCAAAGCCCCGTCTACAAATACATACGGCACATCCTCATGGATCTCCCTGTTTCCCAGAAGAAGCCCCACCCGCAGATCCGTCCCTTTTGCGGGCCTTAACTGCTTTAAATATGTATTGACATAATCCTCTACATACAGCTTTAAAACCTGGTCACGTTCTCCGATCTGCCGTATATTTTTCGGCAGCTTCGGGAACAGTTCATATAATTCTCCCATCTGCTCACCCCTTTATACCGATGCGAAACCTGCAAAGCGTGTTTCGCATCTGATTAGCGGCCGTCAAATGTCTGCACACGCAGGCGTGACAGCCATTTTCCTCGTTGCCACAACAAAAAACATACCTGAAAAATCCAGGTATGTCTCAGTATAACAGGTATTTTGCGCAAAGTTTGTCATATTATGGCTGCATTTTCCCAAAATCGTTCGACAAGGGAAATACTTTCACAGATGCAGTCTGCCATTTTCATCACCATGGACAGCCGGACACTTTGAAGCATCACGGGATCACGGCTGCCTGCACCCCCTACGATCCCGGTGATCGAGATGTCTCCTACTGCTTCTAACTCCTTTGATACCCCAAGCCCCGGCTGCAGCGCTCCCCGCCCCAAAGTAGCATAGCCCACATGATCCGGACTGCCTACCGAAGCGTCAATCGCCACCACTACATACCGGGAATAATGCGCCCGGATATATCGGACATAAAGCTCCAGATTCATGGCATGTACCGGCTTATCCAGAGTTCCGATCACGGCAGCTCCCTTTAAACGCTGCCTTCTCAGCTTGTGTCCAACCAAAGGCCCCAGGCTGTCCCCTGTAGAGCGGTCTGTGCCGATACAGAGGAACATGACGCCTTCTTTTCCTTTTTCTTCCATTTCGTCCATAATCATACGGTTCAGGTTCACGGCAAAACGTTCTGCCTCAAACTCTCCCGCTGTATCATAGTATGATATATCTTCCCGGCCGGAAATACCGAATGTTTTCCACAATTTCATGTCTGTACTGTCTCCTTATCCACGGAGGCTGAACTATTTTCACCGTTTTTTATAGTATAGACCCTGAAAATGGGAAATATGCATGGCTTTTTAACCGAACAGCTTTTCTTTGTACACGCCGTCCCGGATCAGTCCCCGGATTGCCTCTACCACCGCCTGCTTATCCTCCTGATAAGTCACACCGAACCATTTATCCGGTGTATCCAGTACGCGGACTTTCGCTTTCCTCTCCTGTACCAGATCATCAATAATCTTCGGGAGCAGGTATTCTGCCTTAATATCCTCTGGCTTTAAGCCATCTAAAAACTTCGGGAACCCATGTTCCAGCTCATCTAAGAAACGTACCGGAAGGCCCCACATATTCATGGAAACCGGCTGGTCTGCCTGTACAGATACAGGATTTCCCGCCTCATCTGCTGCCGCAAGGCCGACTTCCGTTCTGCGGATATCATACGTTTCCGTTACGTTTTTAAGGAATCCGTCTTCCACATGGCACACGCCTCTGGTAACGCTTCCGTTGTCGCTTAAGGTATTTTCAAGCACAAATCCGCCCATGCAGATATCATAAATATCTGCATCATCCTTCATCTCATTTACCATGTAATCGTGGATCCGCTTAAAACCCTCTTTTCCATAGTAATCGTCTGCATTGATCACCAGGAACGGACAGTCAATCAGCCCCTTTATCATCAGAACAGCCTGGCCGGTTCCCCAGGGCTTTTTGCGGCCCTCAGGCACAGAATAGCCCTCCGGAAGAGCGTCCAGCTCCTGATAGGCGTAAATAACCGGAATCTGCTTTGCAATGCGGTCTCCGATAATCTCCTTAAAATCCTTTTCCAGATCTTTCCGGATAATAAATACGACTTTGTTAAATCCAGCCTCAATGGCATCATGGATGGAATAATCCATAATGATCTCTCCATTTGGCCCAACAGGAGCCAGCTGCTTGATGCCGCCCCCAAACCGGCTGCCGATTCCGGCCGCCATAATTACTAATGCTGTTTCCTTCATAATTGTATTCTCTCCTTTTAAGATGCCACTATTATACTACAAAGTTCTTATTGATGGAAATGGTATTTTCACCGATACTTCTACATGGATTTCCTCCACAAAATATTCCCTGCCAGCTCTGCAAGCACCCCCTGAACCCGTTTCACATCTTCATAAGGTACGGATTCATTAGGCTTGTGAGCCAGCTCCAGGCTGCCGGGGCCATATGACATACAGTTATGGTTTCCCAGCATCCCTGCTGCTACCGCCGTATCTGTGTAGCCGTTAAAGGTTCCTACCGCCGCTTCCTCTCCCACAACGGCCTTTACAGCCTCTTTTAAATGGGCCAGCAGCGGTGAATCCGGGTCCTTTTCTACATAGGGTCTGTCTCCTGTAAGCACATAGCTTCCCTTAACTCCTGCGATCTCCTTCTCTGCCTTTTTTATCGCCCCTTCAACCATCGCGCAGGCAGCCGCCGTATCCACCGGAGGCGCCAGACGCATATCAATCCATACTTTACAGCTGTCCGGCACTACATAAGGCCTGTAGCCTCCCTGGATCTGTCCAAAGGTAACGGTAGAAATCCCTAGATCATGGTGGGGCGGACAGGCTGCAATCTCCTTTCGTATGCTGCTGATCACCTCCGCCATGGCTGCAATGGCGTCTGCTCCCTTCCATGGATTGCTGGCGTGGGCGGTGATGCCCGTAACAGTCAGTTCAAACCAGGTGCGGCCCTTGTGAGCCACCTGGATCTGTCCGTCTGTGGGCTCTGTATCCAAAAGCCAGTCCTCCTTCGTAATCCAGCCGGAACGGATGGCCTGCTCCACTCCCCGCATAAAATCCTCTTCATCCACCGTACAGATTATGGAAAATGACCGGTTAGGAAGCTCTCCCCGTTTTCCGGTCTCCCGTACCTGAGCCTCAAAGGCAGCAAGGGCACAGGCTAACCCCGACTTCATATCACAGGCTCCTCTTCCATACAGGCGCACCACCGATTTTCCCTGCTCCTCTGTTTCCCGGACCACCGCTCCCAGAGGCGGCGTCGTTTCATCCCAGCCATCTCCCAACATAACCGTATCCATGTGGCAGATATAGATCAGTCCCGGTCCATTCGTCTTTCCCGGTATCCGCGCCATCACATTAAACCGGCCCGGAAGTACCTCCTCCCGTACTATTTGAATCTTGTCTGCCAGAAAACCGCCCCACCGTTCACAACACCGGCTTAAATACTCATAAAGCCGTTCCCCGATCTCGCCTTCATAAGCGCCCGGATCCGAGCTGTCTATGGACACCAGCTTTTTTGCCAGTTCCCAGGCCCGCTCCTCCCAGTCCGCATCATTTCCAAATACCTTCATATCCTGCTTCCTCCCATTCTTGTTCCAATACTGCTATTATAGACTTCCTTTTCCGGTAATACAATACCGCAGGCAGATTCTCCCTTTACTCCAAACCCTCCTTCCAAAACAGTGAACATACCGTCTGCAAATGTCCACAGTCCGCGGACATTTGTCACAACCTTTTCATTGTACCTGTTTTAGTAAAAAAGGTGGTTGCGCTTGTAGTAAAACACGCTTATTATATGGTTGAATCAAAATGCATATTTTGAATGAAAAAGAGTGTTAAAAAGGAGGTTTATTCTTTCATCATGAAAGAAATCAAAAATCCATTCTGGCGCACAGCCGCTGAATATGGAACTATCACAATCAGTATCTGGATCATGGTTATAGGAATCTATTTTTTCAAATTCCCAAACCACTTTGCCTTTGGTGGGATTACCGGCTTTTCCACCGTTATCAGTGAGATGACCCAATGGTCGGCCAGTGATTTTACATTCATTACAAATATGGCCCTTCTGGTTCTTGGCTTTATCTTTCTTGGAAGAAGCTTTGGACTGAAAACCGTTTATGCCACCGTTGTTATGTCCGTCAGTCTTTCCCTGCTGGAGCGTATCTGCCCATTGACAAAGCCTCTGACCTCAGAGCCTCTTCTGGAACTGATGTTTGCAATTTTCCTGCCTGCCATCGGAACCGCTATTTTGTTTAATATCGGAGCATCCAGCGGCGGTACGGATATCATTGCCATGATTATGAAAAAGCACACCAGCATGAATATAGGCACCGTACTGATGCTGGTAGATGTGGCATCCGTTCTGGCTTCCTTTTTCATCTTTGATGCGGAAACAGGACTGTTCTCCACCATCGGCCTTGCAGCTAAATCCCTTGTGATCGATGATGTGATCGAAAATATCAATCTCTGCAAATGTTTTAATATCATCTGCGACAATCCCGATCCCATCTGTGATTACATCATCCATACCTTAAACCGCAGCGCCACGGTCTACCACGCGGAGGGAGCATTTTCCCACAATGACAAGACCGTGATCATGACTACCATGAAACGCAGTCAGGCCTTAAAGCTGCGCAACTATATAAGAAAAATTGAACCTACTGCCTTTATGCTCATCTCCAATTCCAGCGAGATCGTAGGAAAAGGCTTTCTGGCAAGCTGATCCGGAATTTCCAGCGCCTCCTTTATCTTTATGATAAGCGGGGCGCCTTTTTTTGCATTCAAAAACAGAACGATCTGTGATATACTTAAACCAATCATATCTTACGAAAGAAGGTGCTTTCCATGGATCTGAAGCTCCAGACCCGACAGACTCAGACCCTATCCCAACGCATGATACAATCTGCGGAGATCCTGCAGATGACTGCCCAGGAATTAAACACATATATCAATGAGACAGCACTGGAAAATCCCGTGATGGAAATATCTGATTCTTCTGCCGGAGGGCCGGGTCGTGAATCCATTGAACAGCAGCAGTGGCTTAATTCCTTTAATGAAGAAAACTATTACCTGTACCAGCGGCAGAACAACGATGATGACTACGATTTTAAGGATTCCTGGAACATTGATACGGATGACGGCGAGACGCTGGAAGACTATCTCTGGTCCCAGCTGATCTCAGAGGAGCTTTCTGCCGATGATACACAGATTATTCACTATATGCTGGAATCGTTAGATGACAGAGGCTATCTCACCGAATCTCCCGGGGATATTGCGGCAGATCTTAAAACAGACGAAGCACATATCCTTAAACTTCTTGCGCAGCTCCAGAAACTGGATCCTGCAGGAGTCTTTGCTCGAAATCTGGAAGAATGTTTAAATCTTCAGCTGGAACGCCGCGGCCTCCTTACACCTGTGATGAAAACACTAACCTGTCAGTGCCTGGAAATGATTGCCAAAAACCAGATACCGGCCATTGCCAGAAAGCTTCGTCTGTCCCCTGCGGAAGCTGCAGGCTGCTGCCAGATCATCCGCTCCCTGAATCCCAAACCCGGAATGTCATTTTCCAGTCGAGAACAGCTCCGCTATATTATTCCGGATGTAACCATTGTCAAATTTAAAGACCATTTTGATATCCTCTTAAATGAAGCCATGTATCCGACCATTGAAATCAGCAGCTATTACCGCAAAATGAGCCAGGAACCTGAGTCTGAGGAGGTAAAAGAATATCTGGGAAATAAGCTTCGTCAGGCAGAATGGATCCGCCAGTGCATCGCACAGAGAAGCCTCACCTTGATGGATGTGTCCAAGGCTGTTCTGGAGCATCAGGAAGCATTTTTCTCAAAGGGTCCCAATCACCTTGTCCCGCTGCGCATGACTGATATCGCAGACCGGCTGGGGATACATGAGTCTACGGTCAGCAGAGCCGTCAGCCATAAATATCTCCAGTGCTCCTGGGGTGTATATCCCCTAAGCTTTTTCTTTTCGCGCTCCGTTTCCCGCAGTGAAAATGGTTTAAACTCCGCCTCTCATGGCATCAATGCCGCAGCCATCAAACTGTCTCTCAGGGAAATCATAGCCGGAGAAGACCCTAAAAAGCCCTACAGCGACCGCCTTCTAAGCGAAAAACTGGCTTCCCAGGGTATCACCATCTCCAGGAGAACCGTTGCAAAATACAGGGAAGAGGAAGGAATTTTAGACGCCAGCGGGAGAAAAGAGTACATTTAACGATTTTTTTTAAATATTTTACCAAAAGACTTGACAGCTTACAAAAAAAAGGGTAGAATATCACCGTTGTCAGCGATTTTCAATCACTGATACGGATGCCCAGATAGCTCAGTTGGTAGAGCAGAGGACTGAAAATCCTCGTGTCGTTGGTTCGATTCCGACTTTGGGCACTGCGCAGGTGTAGTTCAATGGTAGAACACTAGCCTTCCAAGCTAGATACGTGGGTTCGATTCCCATCACCTGCTTGAAAACAGAATATCTGTTTTATGCGCGAGTGGCTCAGTGGTGGAGCACCACCTTGCCAAGGTGGGGGCCGCGGGTTCGAATCCCGTCTCGCGCTTTTTTTATTTTCAGCGGAAGCCTTGAATTACGAGGGTTTCCGCTGTTTTTGTGTGTTCTATAGGCTGTAGACAGCTTACAAAGCCTTAGATATGAAATCACGAATACAATCTAAAATTCATTTTGTCAATGTGCAAATTCATCTTCTATTGATACCTTGATATTCTTTCGTTTTTCCTTTATAACAGTCCTGCCACTGGCTATTCTCTTTTTCTGGCAGATATTAAATACACTGTCTGAAATGATTTACCTCAATCGAGATCCTCTTTCAATAAAGAAAATTAACGATATGAGTCTCTCTATCATAGCTACTTCGCCAAAAAGATAATTGGCAATGCATTCTAACGCAATTCCTGTTCTAAATTGTCAAAAATAATGTGTGAAAAGAATATGCCAAGCGTTATTTCAAATCCATCACATATTTTTTTGACAGTAGATAATGATATATTTCTCCTGCCAGAATCCATAATACTGTATATTGTGGATGGAGTAATTCCACAGATATTAGCTAATTCATTGTATGTTAATCCACGTTCTTTACAAAGTTGTTCGATTCGTTTTGCAGTTGCATCTTTTACATTCATAGTAAACCTCCAAATGATTGATTTTATATAAAAATCCTATATTTTTTGGTGCAACAGCGTATACGCACTTGCGTATATTGCAGAATTGTGGTAGAGTAACTTTAATAAATACAAAAGAATTTTCAGAATCGAGGAATAGTTATGTTAGAAAAAGTGAAGGCAGGAATTAATAAAGGAATACTGTCCGCAAGCGTAAGTTCAGGAACTTATCTTGAAATTGAAAAAATAAAAGGTAAGATCGAAAACGAGAAAAAAGCAGTTGAAAACGCATTAGATGCACTAGGCAGAAATCTCTATCAGCATTGGAAAGAAAAAACATTAGAAAGCTTAGATATAGACCAGCATTGCATGAATATAGAATCGCATTATGCAAATATATATTCTTTTCAATTACATATAAAACGTTTAGAAGAAGAAAAAAATAAAATTTTAGGAAAAGATTGTACTCTTGTAACAGAAACCCAACAGATTATATGCTCAAAATGCGGAAATCCCACACCCAAAAATGGAAAATTCTGTTTGCAATGTGGAGACGAATTAATAAAAGAAGAACAGGAAAATGATGAAAATATAAAAGTATGTAGTTGTGGAAACAAATGTAAAAATACTGATAAATTTTGCATAAAATGTGGAAGTGCCTTATAAGGAGGATAAAAAATATGTTTTGTCCAGAGTGTGGAGCAAAAGTCGAAGAAAATAGTATCTATTGTTCAGAATGCGGAAACAAAATTGAAATAAAAATAGAAGAAGTTCAAACTGTAATTCCGATAAATAAAGACAAAAAAACAATACCGAATTTAAAGCTATTTGGAGTGGTTGCTCTCATTGGAATTATTGTTTTTACGGGCACTAAAATGTTGAATAGTGAAAAAAGGGTATCACCTTCAAATGATAATATAATATCATGGAATAAATCCGAAAGAGAGGTAGGGAATAGTATAGAAAAGAAAACAGAGAAAATAAAAGATCTTGGAGAAAAAATAACAAATGTGAAAGGCTGTAAAGCAAAGGGCTGTGATGAACCTGTTTTCAAAAACGGGTATTGTGATTACCACTACGGGTATGAAATAGGACAGGATGTCGGTAAAGAAATAAAAAAAGGAATTAATGACTTAAAAGATATTGGTAATAGTATTGGAGACCTATTTGAAAATTAATACAGGAGATAAAAAGAAAATGAGAAAAATAATTATGGTTGTAATGCTTTTTGCAGTATTAATGGCTGGATGCTCAAAAACATGCAAAATTGAAGGGTGTAAAAATGAAGTTTATAAAGAAGGACTTTGTCAAAAGCATTATTATGTGAATCAGGGAGCTGATGCTGTCGAAGACGCCGTTAAGGGAATTATGGATATTATAAAATAATAATAAACAAGGGCTTGATAGAAAAAGTTGTCTTCTATCAAGCCCTTAATTAATTTGTGAAACAAAGATAGGACAAGATTACAGAGTGTTCAAATCTCATCTCTATTCTTATCTTCTCCCCTGCGCCGCCGTCAAAAGCAGCACAGCGCCTAAGATCATTCCAAATCCCAGAAAATCCGGCATTACAAAAGGAGTTCCCAGCCAGAAAAAGGAAATAATAACCGCGGACAGCGGTTCTACGCTTGCCAGGATGCTCCCCTTTAAGGGGCCGATCATAGACACTCCCTGAAGATACAGTCCAAAGGCAATGGCTGTTCCTATTACAATCACACTGACTAATGCTCCCCAGGTACCTCCGTCCCATATGAGCTCATATTCCCAAGGGCGGAAAATCAGACACATGAGAACGCCTCCAAAAAACATTCCGAATCCCAACACCTGATATATGTCATAACGCAGGATCAGGCTTCCGGGAAGCATATTGTAAAGTACCGCGCTGACAGCGGCTGCAAGCCCCCAGAAAAGAGCGCTTCCTGTAATATAGAAGGTATGTATATTTCCATGAGTCCCAAGGACAAAGGTTCCCAGAAGGGAAAGACCTATGGCTCCCAGCTCCAGTCCTACCGGACGGCGTTTTTCCTTTATGCAGACTGCAGACAGGATCAGAATGGGAGACAGATACTGCAGCACCGTAGCCGTTCCCGCATTCGATGCCTCAATGGCCATAAAATAAGTAAACTGGCACAGGCTGATGCCGCAGAAGGCAAAGATTAGCAGGCGAAACAGGTCCTCTTTTTTCTTTAATACATCCAGATTGCGTTTTCCATGAAGGGCAAATCCCATCACGATCATAATAAGCCCTGCAAAAAGCAGGCGCAGCGCCACCAGCCATGGCGCTTTGGCTCCCCTTGTCTCAAATAAAAACTGTCCGCAGCAGCCGGAAAATCCCCAGCAGATTCCTCCGCAGACTGCCATTATAGTCCCCAGCGTTTCTTTTTTCTTCTGTTCCATTTCAAATTTTCTCCCTTATTGTCTTATCCTTTTGTCTGTTTATCCTACAAAACCTCTCTATTTAAAAACTCCATAATTCCCATATGCACCGTCCAGGCCATTCGGTCCTGATACGCTTCATCCTGCAGTTTGGCCGCCTCAGCCCGGTTGCTGAGGAAACCGCACTCTACAATGGCTATGGGCGGTTTTACATGGAGAAGGAGGTAATAATTTCCATTTGCCTTGGCCTGCCGATTGTTCTTCTCTCCCAAAACATAATTAAAACGCTTTTGGAGAATTTCCGCCAGCGTTTTTCCTTTTTGTGAATTTTTGTAATAAAATACCTGACCTCCGAAAACAGATTCCTCATGATAGCTGTTCTGATGAATGCTGACTACCAGATCCGGCGCCGCCTTTTCTATGATCTGACAGCGTTTTTTCATATCGGACATTTTTTTGTTTCGTTCTCCTTCCGGATACAGTCCGTTGTCGTCCTCTCTTGTGAGAATCACATCCACATCTGAGGCTTCCAGGTATTCCTTAAGCCGCAGAGCAATGGCTAAATTGATATCTTTTTCCAACTGACCCTCTATCCCTACTTTTCCGGGATCCCGGCCTCCGTGGCCGGCGTCAATCACGACTACCGGCCGTAAGCTTCCTGACTCTCCTTTGCGGCTTGAAACGGCCAATGTTCCAGAAGCTGCAAAGGTTCCAGCCTTCCAGGAAAGGAGGGCCACTGCACCCAGCATCAAAAGCCCCATCACGGTCTGCCATGTCCAATGTTTCATACCATTTGCTCCAAACTGCCCGGGCAGTTATTTTTATGCCTTTGATCCAGTATATTCATCCGAAGGAAAACCTATTCGCAGACACGGGATACTGTTTTACTCTGACTGCAGCTTATTATAATCCCTGATAGAATCCGCTGTCATATATTCCAGATATTCGTACAGTACAGCAGGATAGCAAAATTCCTGCCACATTTTAAATCCAGGATCTTCCACCGCATCCTTTACCGCCTCATAGCCCTTTCCGGCATACCAGGCTGTGCTCATCCTGGAATATACCTCTGCCATGGCCTTCTTCTGCTCCTCCGTAAGCTTTACAAACAGATTTCCCTTTTCCTCCTGTCTGGAGTTTTTCATCGCATCATAGGCCTGATTATAAAAGATATTTTTAAGAGCCATTTTACTGTATGTATTAAAATTAATCAGATTTTCATCTGTACTCTGATGTCTGCGAGCCCATTTTTCCATATCTACCTGTCTGGTATAATAGGAAAATGATTCGTCATCCCTGTATTCCAGTACTCCATACTGGCAGGGCGGCGTTGTCAGGGAGCTGGTGACGATCTCATAAATTCCCCTTCCGTCCTCATGGCGCATAAAATGCTGCACATGGAGGTGACCGCTGAGAAAAAGAGGGATGTTTTCGGACTCAAGCCGTTCAATCAGCTCTTCGCTGTGCTCAATGGTACAGTCTTCTGTATAAACGCGGCTTTGATCCAACAGATTGTGATGCCCTACAGGAAGCAGGATCACACCGTCCTCTCTGGCTTTTTCCAGCTGCCTGTCAATCCATTCATACGTTTCTGTCCCAATCATTCCGCCAATCTTGCTTACCGGCGAATACTGGCAGGTATCCAGCATCAGAAGGCGCATGGATGGGCTGAGATCATAGGTGTAGCTTAAGGAATAAGAATCGCGCTCTGAAGCCTCATTATAGCCAAACTGTGCATAGATACTGGCAAACCCGCCTGCATCTATGGTCTGAACCGGCTCTCTCTTTTTTCCAATATAGGAGGACGCCCATCGGCTGTTGATATCATGATTTCCCGGTATCACAAGTACGCTAATGCCCCTGCGCTCTACCTCATCCAAAAGAGCAGCAAATTCCTCATGGCTCTTTACTTCTCCATTTAATGTCAGATCCCCGCTCACGATCAGCACATCCGGCGTAAGCAGCTCGATCTCCTCAAAAGCCGCGTCTACGATTTCCCATACATAATGAGTCAGCTTTCCATCCCCATGTTCAATTTCATTTTGAAAGGAGCTTCCCCGGTCTGTAAGAGATCTTGCCAGATAATGGACATCTGTCATCAGGACAATTCTCTCTCCATCCTCCATCGGTTCCGCTTTCGTCTCCCGTTCTGCATCCGGGAAAGGCGGAATGGATTCCGGCTCCGTTTTTGTGGGCTTTGTCTGACTGCTTTCCTCCGTTTCCTGTGAGGAAGCAGACGGAACCACTGGTTCATCCGCTCCCGGAGCTTCACTTTCCTCCCTGGCATCTCCCAGCGCCCCTGTAAATATACTGCATCCCCAGATTCCCATACCAGCCAGGCACACAAGAGCCGCGGCAATCCATCTCTTTCCCTTCATAACGTTTCCCCCTCGTCATACAGCATTAACTATTGGCTGTTTCTATTTTACCTGAGACACGATTTCCCAGATGGAGTGGTCCTCAAAGCCAAGCTTCCAGCAGGCTGCTCCCGCCAGATCATATTCATTGATCAGATCAATCTTAAGCCCCAGTGACTTCTCCTCCTCCATCCAGACGGACTGTACTCCGTTTTCATTGGAGTTCTCCCCATAATATACTCCCAGATCATCCTGCCACTCCAGTTCTATATTGTTTTCTTTAATCCAGTTCTTTGCATCCCGGATCCCATAGGCCTTGGATGTGGTTTTTCCGTCCTTTTCCGTCCATATCCTTGTATAAAAAGGAACGCTGTTGATCACCTTTTCCTTCGGAACTTCTTTCAGCGTATCTGCAATGCCCTTTTCCACATAGGGAAGGGATGCCACCGGACCGGCCTCGCCGCCGGCATAATGCTCATCATACCCCATAACGATCACATAATCTGCTACGATTCCCTGCTCTCTCCTGTTATAAAAGGCAGTATATGCTGAGGGCACATAGTTATCCACCGAAAGCACCAGTCCCTTTTTTCTGCAGGCCGCAGACATTTCCCGGATAAACTGGACATAATGGGAACCGGCCTCTGCCTTCAGGCTTTCAAAGTCCAGATTGAAACCGTCAAACCCGTAAACATCCGCCTCTTTCATCAGATTTTCAATGAGCTTTCTGCGGTTAGAGGTCACAGACATAAGCTTCTTTGTATCCAGCTCTTTCACACTTTCTTTGGTGCTCACATTTTCCACCATAGCCCATACCTTAAGCCCCATATCATGGGCCTGTTCCACATAATCCCTGCTGGCAAGAGAAGTATAAGTGCCGTCATTTCCAATCACATTAAACCAGGTGGGAACAATCACATTCATCCCCTCTGCCGTCTGTGCATATTCCTTAAGAGTACTGTTTGCTTCCTTTCTGGTAACCTGATGGAATCCCAAACGCACCTTTTCATCCATGGAAATGCTTGTATAAACCGGCGCTTCAAACTGACTTTGAGGCGTGATCTCCTGCTCCTTTTCCAGACGCCGATTCTGCACATATCCGATATAACCGTCTTCCGTTCTCACTTTAGACCATTTATCCATAGATTCCAACACCTGAACAGTACTTTTTTCAGAAAGTTCTGTAATGATGTCGCTCTTGATTCCGCCCTTTACCCTGAGGATACTTTTTTTGCGGACCTGAGCGGTTTTTACAGGCCCCCATACCGTGTCTATAAATATACGTTTAATCTGGCTGGTATCAAAGGATTGCTGACGGATATCGGAATAATTCATGATCAGCCCCAGAGACAGGTATGCTTCCCCTTCCTTTACCTTTAAAAGCGGCCCCTGTTCTCCCATATCAGACTCATCCGCGTATACGATTTCCTCCGGCAGCGCATATACCAGCAGCTTTTCCGTTTCATCCCAGTAAAACCGCTCATTCACATATTCGTTTACCCAGCTTATGGGCAGATATACCTGTCCATCTTCATAAATTCCTTTTTCTTCCTGAAGTCCATTATTTAAAAGGATTGCCACCTGACTGCCCTTTATATGAAATAACTCTGCCTTATCCGCCATCTCTTTTCCCGGCATATACCGTCTTCCGATCACAAAGCCTGCCGCTGCTCCCGCAATCAGAAGAAGGAGAAAAACTACCGCAAGAAGCGGGCCAAAACTGCGTCTTTTTCTTCTTCTGCTCCTCATTTCTTCCTCCGATCCTGTCTGTGCGCCCCAAAAGAGGCTGTCCGCATATCTGGTTTCTATTTTATCATAGAATCCCCGGAAAGAGGAGTAAAAAATATGTGCACGCAAAAATACCGCCGGTAAGCTGCTGCCTGCTTGCAGGCCGGGACGGTATCTTCTTGTCCCATACGGCAACAGCTTCCGTCGGTATCTGAATATGTACAGGCTATTGCAGCCTCTTTTGTTATCTTCTGGTTTGTCCGGAACCTGTCAGGTATACTCGATCAAAACGGATTTCCTTTAAGCTGCCCTGTTCTGAGCAGATAAAATCCCCCATATAGAAACCTCCGTCCTCTCCCGTTTCAAAAATGCGGCTCCATTCTTCTTCCAGACATTCCATCCCATCTACCAGAACAGCAACTCCCTTATCTCTGAATCGCCTGAGACCATCCAGATAGTTCATTTGCTGTGTCCTGACTTCCCCAGATTCTTTACCATACATTATATAACCTCCCTGCAGATGTTCCTTTCTTACAGTCCGGAGGCAAAACGTGACATATACTCCCTTTAAGAAAAAACAACTGCTGATATTCTCTTTTGCAGCGGAAACCGGTTTTCTTCTGTACAGGCCGAATCATGGAAACCGTTTTCCAAGCCACGCCATGGCTGTTTTGTCTACCTGAAATACATCCTCTGAAAACGGAATTTTCTCTATCGGAATCCGAAACTGTTTTTCTATCTCATGTCTTATGGCCTTACTGCCAAAGGCAGTCATACAACTCCATCCTTTTCCCAACTCTTCTTCCTCTGCAAGAAATTCCAAAAATGCTTCAAGCTTCCATTCTGACAGGGACGCTGTCAGAATCCGTATCTGGCACCGGAACCATTCTGCGCGTATTTCCTGTCTCACAGGGCCGAAATCGATCAGTATCTCTTCATATCCGGATCGGATACAGGCTGCCAGAGCTTCATTTTCTCCCTGTGGGTAATAATCCACCTCCAACAGCCGAAAGGCCCTGGCAGTCTGTCCCTTTTTATCATCCAGCCGCAGGCGGACAAAATCACTATGGGAACTCCACTCCACCACGGCCGTCTTTTTCTGACGGCAGCTTGCCAGATAATTAGCGCTCCAAACTGCTAGATGAGTGGTTCCCACGGACCTTCCCGCCCCGCAGATACCGGTTATCCTTGGGCTGCGCGTATTTACTGCCGACGACTTTTCCCCCAGCATTTTCTCCTTCCCCCTTCCATTTTCCCAGTAGGCAGGGAAAGAGAAATTTCCTTCCAGACAGCCCCAAAAAAACCTGCCGCCGCCAAATCAGGATGAAACGGATCTTCATAATATGGACTGGCAAATACAGCTGCCCTTCTATACAGGCTCCCAGGCTTTTCTCCCCTCCTTTTTGTCCCGCGTTTTACTAGAATCAAAGGAATCTCCCTCTGATGCACCGGGTCTGATCCGATCAACTCCTCTGCCATCCGGTCTGTCAATCCCCTCTCCCACAGGCTCTGGCAGACAATTCCAAGGCAGACCCCGCCTTCTCTTTTTAAATCCTCTCCAGCGCTTTTCCAGTCTGTTCCAAAGTCCTTTAGTATAATATCAAAGTCCCGTTTCGGCTCCTCAAAACAGGCAGCCGGACCATACCACGGCCTGATATCAAGCCCCTTCATATTCAGGATCCCGTCCCTTCCGCTTCGGACTCCCCCCAGAGCCTTTGCAAGGTTCCTTACAGCCCCTGTACGATTCCTTTCCTCATACAGCACGCGGACTCCATGGCTTTTTAAATAAATGCAGAGCCCCAGGGCCAGATGGGTCACGCCTGCTCCGGGCCGGTTCCCCGTCAAGATGATTCTGTGAGATGATATCGACTTTTCTTCTGCTTTCCTCTGATCCCTTTTCAGACACTCCTTTGCCTGCTCTGCAGCCAAAAGCTGTCCCAGAGCTTTCCCTGTCTCCGCCGCAGTCTGATAGCGCAGCTCCATATCCGGTTCCATGCATTTTCTGATCACCGCCTCCAAAGGTTCCCGCAGCATAAGTCCGTTTTCAGCGTCCGGCTTCAGGGTTCCCTGTACCATAAATCGAAGGACCGCACCAATGGCATAGATATCTGTCCGTTCATCTAACGGATGGTCTGAGGTATATTGCTCAGGCGCTGCACAGCCTTCTGTGCCGTATCGTACTCTGGCGGCATTGGCACTGATCCGATCCGCCGCATGGTCAAAGTCAATGAGGCGCACCGTATCATTCCAGATAATCAGATTATTTGGTTGTAGATCTAAATGTAAAATGGGTTGATTGCAAGAATGATGTAAATATTCAACAAGAGAACAGATCTGCAGTCCATACCGAACTGCCAAATCTTCCTGAAGTGTACCCCGATCTTTTATCAGGGCATATAGAGAACAGCCTTCCAGATATTCTTCAATGAGATAAAAGTAATCTGCATCCTCCTCCAGGTCATAAACCAGCGGAATCCCCGGATGATTCAAATCCTTCAGCACCATGGCCTCCGCGCAGAAAGCGGCGTGATCCACCTTGTACTTGGGCACACATTTAACCGCCCGGTACTCATTCAGCCCCAGATGGCGGGCCTTCCAGACTGTGCCTGTACGTCCTGAGCCTGCTTTTTGGATCAATTCATACTTACCAAACAGTATCTCCTTCTCTGTCTCCCCCTCCTTTCGTTACAATATCATCTCATGCGGCAATGTTACTCTATTTTTTGTAACTTGTCTATGGTCGAGAGGATAACCACCGAAAAACAGTTGATATTTCCCCCTGTTATGTAGTATATTTATGTTGTAAAAGTTTACCCATTTTTAAATATATACAGAACAGGAAGTGATCCGATGAAGATAGAACGAATCAACGAAAATCAAATACGGTGTACGCTCACCAGCTTTGACTTGAGCGCCCGTAATATCAATATTGTCGAACTGGCTTACGGTACGGAAAAAGCGAAAAATCTGTTCCGCGAGATGATTCAGCGCGCTTCCAATGAAGTAGGCTTTGAAGCAGAGGATATTCCCCTGATGGTAGAGGCCATTCCTCTTTCTTCTGAAAGCATTATGCTGGTGATCACTAAGATCGAGGATCCCGAAGAGCTTGATACACGGTTTGCCCGGTTCTCCCCTGCGGCAGAAGAAACACAGGAAGAGATCCTGCCTGACCCGACCGGAGAATTTTTAGAGGGAGCCGGTGACCTGGGCCGCCTTCTTTCCCAGCATATGGCCGGTATGACGGACAGTCCTCAGGTTCCTGCTGATAGTGAAACCGTTTCCACAAAGCAGATTGGAAAACCACTGAGAATCTTTCTGTTTGAGAATCTGGATCGTGCAACAGAAGCCGCAGCCGCTGTCGCTGATATCTGCACGGTCGCCAATGCACTTTATAAAAAGCCCGGAACACGCCAGTATTATCTGATATTGGATCGCAGAGATTCAGATGAACACGGTTTCTCAAGAATATGCAACATACTGGCAGAATATGGCAAAAAACTGGCTGGAGATTCTGCAGGTGAAGCCTACTTTAAGGAACATTATGAAACCGTCATCCGGGAGGATGCGCTTAAAAAGCTGCAGCTCATCAGATAACAGCCTATGATCCGAAGGCTTTTGCAGGCCAAACATACGTTAAGAGCAGTTCCTCACAGGGAGCTGCTTTTTTCTAACTAATTTTTGTTAGATATTGCCAATTTTTTGAGATTTATTCTGTACTTATTGATATTGTATCCCGGTTTAATCAATACACACCATCATTTATATCAGACGTTCAGTCGAAATTTACCTCAGGTACAGAACATGGAGCTGTTTCCATGGCTGAAAACTTTATACGAAATATGGAAAAATATAAACGAGAACGTAGCATACTACAGTTCTCTTACCGGTATGGGCGAACTGCTTAAAAATGGCTGTACCACCTGCCTGGATTACCACTATGTATTCCCAAAGGGCCATAATAAGGGGGTTCTGGACGCCCAGTTTGCAGCTGCCAACGCCCTGGGCATCCGTTTCCACGCCACCAGAGAAAGCATGGATTTAAGCGTAAAGGACGGAGGACTGTCTCCCGACAGCGTGGTTCAGACCATGGATGAGATCCTGGCAGACTGTGAAGAGGCGGAGAGGAAATGTCCGGCGAAATGGAGATTATCATGCCAAAGAATCTGGATCAAACCGCATCCGCAGTGTATCCATGCATCCGGTCTGACCAGAGCTTAAGCCCCCAGCCCATAAGGGCCGTAAGGAGCTGGGCTCCGGTCTGGCTCCACCAGACGCCCTTTAAGCCCATCCAGGCCGGGAGCACAGGAAGCAGAAGAGCTAAAAATATGGGTTCTCCATAAACAATCATATAGGAAAAACGGGTTTGTTCTGTGGCGTAAAAGCCGGCAGTTGTAACTCGCAGAAACGCCAGAAACGGCACCGCTGCCAGAAATATGTACAGATCCGTTCCTACTGCCAGAGATACGGTTTCGGATGCTCCAAACAGAACTCCGATCCCATTTCTGGTCCAATACAAAAGCACTGCCAGCGCCACTCCCATAACGGCTGCTGCTGCATATGCCATGGTCCGCGTAATGCGGACCTCTTTTTTATTATCCTCGCCGTAAAAGCGGCTCATCAGAGGCTGGCTTCCGTCCCCTACTCCCTGAAGGATCAGATACATAATTGTGATCACATAGGCAATACAGGCATAGCAGGCCACGCCTTCGGAACCTCCGTACTGAAGGGACGCCCGGTTCATAAGGAGCAGCGAAATCATCGGGCACATGGTAATTCCAAAGGGAGCCAGCCCGATCCGCCAAATGCTGAAAAAAACGGAAAGAGCCTGGCGTGGGATACCCACCGGGATCTTCTGCCCTCTCATACACAAAAGGCCGCCTGCCATGGTAACGGCCTGTCCTGCCACAGAGGCCCAGGCCGCTCCCGCCATTCCAAGCCGTAAAACCCAGACAAACAGATAATCTAAAAAAATATTAGTCACAAAACCGCCGATCATACAGTACATGGCCTGTACCGATTTTCCCTGATTGCGGATCAGCGGCACAACGCCGGTTCCAAAGACCTGAAAAACAGAACCCAGAACAATAACGGACAGATATTCCCGTCCGGGCTTCATCAGTTCTCCAGATGCTCCCATAAGGGACAGCAGCGGATCTGTTAAGGGAAATAAAACGACTGTAAGCAGAATGCCTGTAAGGGCAAGATAAAAAAAGACGCCCTTCTTAAAATTCTCCGCCTCACTGTCCCTCTTTTCTGCCAGACGAACGGAATACATAACCGCTCCTCCCATACCGGTTCCTGTGCCCGCTGCCTGGATCAGGGCAGTGACGGGATATGCAATATTGATGGCGGAAAGTCCCGTATCTCCAATGCTGCGTCCTACGAAAAATCCGTCTACGATTGCATAGATCCCGGACAGCGCAAAGGCAAATACGGCCGGAAACACACAGGCTGCAAAGGGTTTAAAACGCCCCATTTCTCCAAATACCTCCTATCGTAAAAATAAGACTGCCTTAAATGCCCAAAAGCATCCTAAAGCAGTCCTATCCTGTCTCTGCATATGCAGATCTGTCTTACTTATCAGCAAGAATCTCATTCATCTGAGATACCAGGGTATCGCAGTCAATCCCATGTACCATGCAGGCCTCTTCCAGAGACTCAGCCTGAGAAGCCGGGCAGCCCAGGCAGTGCATACCGGCGCCCATAAGCATCTGAGGGATCAGCTCATGCATCTGGATCAGTTCGCCGATGAGCATTGTCTTTTCGATCTTCATCTGTTTTTCCTCCTTATAATCTGTAACACTTTCATAATAAAAGTATTCTGCGCATTTCCATTCGCTTTTATCAGCATAATACATTTTGTTTTTTTTGGCAAGTCCTGTATTTTCCTGTGTTATTTTTCAGTTTTTCTGGTATAGTATTCAGTGGCATAAGTCATGTATTTTTTGGGATACAGTATACAATTTCATTAGTTTGTTGCATTTGCAACAGATTTTTTCATGAAATTATAGTAGACTAACTTCATTCAACGAGATACCCCAAAAAGTATCCCCAAACCACATTTTACAGGAGGAAACGTCCATGAGAACAGAATGGAACACATTTACCCCAGGTGTATGGCAGCGCGAGATCAATGTCCGCGACTTCATCCAGAAAAACTATACCCCCTATGACGGCGATGACGCCTTTCTTGAAGGACCTACGAAAAACACAGAGGAACTCTGGAATCAGGTTATGGAGCTGTCTGCCAAAGAACGTGAAGCCGGCGGTGTGCTGGATATGGATACCAAGATTATTTCCACCATTACGTCTCATGGCCCCGGATACCTGAATAAAGATAAAGAAACCATTGTGGGCTTTCAGACAGACAAGCCCTTCAAACGTGCCCTGCAGCCTTACGGCGGCATCCGTATGGCGGTAAAAGCCTGCCAGGACAACGGCTATGAGGTAGACCCTGAGATCGTCGAGTTCTTTACAAAGCACAGAAAGACACACAATGCGGGCGTATTTGACGCCTATACTCCCGAGATGAGAGCCTGCCGCTCCAGCCACATCATCACCGGCCTTCCGGACGCCTACGGACGCGGACGCATCATCGGCGATTACCGCCGTGTAGCTCTTTACGGTGTGGATGCTCTGATTGAGGAGAAGAAAGAGGAAAAGGATTCTACCAGAACCATTATGTACTCTGATGTAATCCGTGAGCGTGAGGAGCTTTCCGAGCAGATCCGTGCACTTGAGGAATTAAAGGAGCTGGGACGCATCTACGGCTTCGATATTTCAAAGCCTGCAAAGGACGTAAAGGAAGCCATCCAGTGGCTCTACTTCGGCTATCTTGCAGCCGTGAAGGAGCAGAACGGCGCAGCCATGTCCCTGGGACGTACCTCTACCTTCCTGGATATCTATGCGGAGCGCGACTTAAAGGCAGGAACCTACACAGAGCAGGAGATTCAGGAGTTTGTAGACCACTTCATCATGAAGCTGCGTCTGGTAAAATTTGCCCGTACTCCCGAGTATAACGAGCTGTTCTCCGGCGATCCTACCTGGGTAACGGAGTCCATCGGAGGTATCGGCCTGGACGGACGTCCTCTGGTAACAAAGATGTCCTTCCGCTATCTGCACACCTTAAAGAACCTGGGCACTGCGCCTGAGCCAAACCTGACCGTGCTGTGGTCCACAAGGCTGCCTGAGGCATTTAAGCGCTTCTGCGCAAAGACCTCCATTGAGTCTTCTTCCATTCAGTACGAAAATGATGACCTCATGCGCGTAACCCATGGTGATGACTATGCAATCGCCTGCTGTGTTTCCAGTATGCGCGTGGGCAAAGAAATGCAGTTCTTCGGCGCAAGAGCCAACCTGGCAAAATGCCTGCTCTATGCGATCAACGGCGGTGTAGACGAGATCTCCGGAAAGCAGATCGGACCCAAATACCGTCCTATTACCAGCGAATACCTGGATTATGACGAGGTAATGGATAAATATAAGGATATGATGAAATGGCTGGCAAGCGTTTATGTCAACGCCTTAAACATCATCCACTACAATCATGACCGCTACTGCTATGAGCGTCTGCAGATGGCTCTTCACGACAAGAAGGTAACACGGTGGTTCGCAACCGGTATTGCCGGACTGTCCGTTGTAGCTGACTCCTTATCTGCCATCAAGTATGCAAAGGTAAAAACCGTCCGCAATGAACAGGGTATTGTAACCGATTACATTGTAGAAGGAGATTTCCCGAAATATGGAAATAATGACGACCGGGCCGATCAGATTGCTTCTGACCTTGTGCACACCTTCATGAGCTATATCAAGGGAAACCACACCTACCGCGGCGGTATTCCGACCACCTCTATTTTAACAATCACTTCCAATGTAGTTTACGGTAAGAACACCGGTTCTACCCCTGACGGAAGAAAGGCAGGACAGCCCTTTGCACCGGGCGCCAACCCCATGCACCACAGAGACAGCCACGGCGCAGTTGCTTCCCTGGCATCTGTAGCAAAGCTTCCCTTCCGTGATGCACAGGACGGTATTTCCAATACCTTCTCCATTATTCCGGGAGCCCTTGGAAAGGATGATCAGGTCTTCATGGGAGATCTGGAGGTAGAATTAAACGGCTGCGCCGGCTGCGAGGTGGGCGGAAATCTTTTTGAGGGCCTGGACGCCGAAGCAGACATCGAGGAAGCTTAAACAGTATTTGACTAACCTTATTTTAAGAAAGCGAGGACAATCACTATGGTAAAAGCAAGCGAGGCACAGATCGACAACCTGGTATCCCTGTTAGACGGATATGCCGCTGAGGGCGGACACCACTTAAACGTAAATGTATTTTCCAAAGAAACTCTTCTGGACGCTCAGGCTCACCCTGAAAAATATCCTCAGCTCACCGTACGCGTTTCCGGCTATGCCGTAAACTTCAACAAGCTTACAAAGGCACAGCAGGACGAGGTTATTTCCAGAACATTCCACGATTCCATCTAAGCATAACATGGACAGGCAGATGCATACCCGCATCTGCCTGCGGTTTTTAAGGATTGTTCCGCGGCCTTTGCTGTCTGCCGAAACGGAACAGAGATAAAAGAAACGGAGGTTTTCATTATGTCAGGACGGGTACATTCCATAGAAAGCTGCGGTACGGTAGACGGGCCGGGAATCCGCATGGTAATATTTTTAAGCGGCTGTCCCATGCGCTGTCTTTACTGCCACAATCCTGATACCTGGAATCCAAAGGGCGGAACGCTTACCTCTGTGGATGAACTTTTAGCCCAGTATGATAAAATGAAGCACTTCTATACCAAAGGCGGAATCACGGTCAGCGGCGGAGAACCTCTGATGCAGATCGGCTTTGTAACAGAGCTTTTTACCGAGGCAAAAAAACGAGGTATCCATACCTGTCTGGATACCTCCGGCATCACCTTCCGTCCGAACAATCCGGCTGTCCTGGAACAGTTTGACCGCCTGATGGCTGTAACGGATCTGGTGCTTTTGGATATTAAGCACATTGATCCTGCTGAGCACGAAAAGCTCTGCAGCCAGCCCCAGCAGCCGGTGATGGCGTTTGAAACTTATCTGGAGAAAAAGAAAATCCCTGTATGGATTCGCCACGTAGTGGTTCCGGGAATCACCAATCAGGAGGAATATCTGCTGAAGCTGGGCCGGTATCTGGGAATGCGTTCCAATATTAAAGCTCTGGATGTGCTTCCGTACCACGATATGGGAAAGGTTAAGTACAAAAATCTGGGAATCCCTTATCCCCTTGAAAAGACATCTCCGCTTTCAAAAGAAGAGGCTGCAAAAGCCCGGCAGATCATTCTCAAAGGAATGAGGGAAAGCCGCGGCCTGTAGGGGATTGCTTTCAAATTTGTACAATCCCCTGTCTTTCCGCCAGCATTTTCCTCTTGAATAATTAAGAGTTTTAGTATAGAATATAAGAACAATGTATACATTAAATAAAGGAGGTACTTTCATTATGGCACACGTAATTACTGACGCTTGCGTAAGCTGCGGAACCTGTGCTGGCGAATGCCCAGTAAATGCAATCTCTGAGGGAGACGGCAAGTACGTTATCGACGCTGACGCTTGCATCGACTGCGGAACCTGTGCAGCTGCTTGCCCAACAGGCGCTATCGAGGCTTAATTCAGCTACATAAAAGACCACTGCAATGCCAAAAGGCACAGATGCAGTGGTCTTTTTTTGTTATTGCAGCAGAAAAAATGACTATAACGCCCGGGCAAACCAACATTTTCCTCTGTCTGCACCTCCATGGCTTATGGAGGATACTATAGATTAAATACGATTTTTCAAGGAAATATTCTTATGGCATATGAAAAACCCATCATTGGCATTACGCCTTCACACAATACGGAAAACGACGATACCAGCCTTCGTTCCACCTATCCCAGAGCTGTCAGAGCCGCAGGAGGACTTCCCATCCTTCTTCCTCTGGAGGGAACCGATGAAGACTGGAAGCAGCTTGCCGCCATGTGCGGCGGCTTTCTCTTTTCCGGAGGCCCGGACCCCCATCCCTTTTTATTCGGAGATGAAACACACTCTGCCTGTGGGAATGTATCTCCTGCCAGAGATTCCATGGAAATCCGGCTTCTTAAGGCTGCCATGGAGTTAAAAAAGCCTGTTTTCGGTATCTGCCGGGGAATACAGATTTTAAATGTGGCTCTGGGAGGCACCATATATCAGGATATTCCCAGCCAGGTGGAGAGGTCTTTTCCTCTGGCTCACAGGCAGCCTTTTCACTATACTGTACCCTCCCACTATGTAAACATAAAAAAGGGAAGCCTTTTGTCAAAGGCTTCCGATGGTTTGGAACGGATCTCTGTAAACAGCCAGCATCATCAGGCCATTAAGAATCCTGCTCCGGGCCTTGTGCCCGTGGGCTGGGCCTCAGATGGAGTAATTGAAGCCATAGAAAAGCCGGATTATCCATTCTTCCTTGGGGTACAGTGGCATCCTGAGTATCTGTGGCAGAATGACCCGGCGGCTATGGGGCTGTTCCAGCTTTTCGTAGAAACCTGCAAAACTTCACAGCTTACTCTGCATCTATGATCTCTCCCGCCATCTGATAAAATTCCTCCGGGGTCATTTCCACATCAAAGCCCAAAAGGGTGTAGAACTGTCCGTTATCCTCCCAGGTCAGGCTCTGGGCCGTCTGGTCGATCACCCGGTCTGTGCCGTAGGAAATAATCAGCTCTCCCGCTTCCTCCTGTGCCCTTTCCTCCGCATCCGGCTCATAATCCGGGGGAACCATACGGTAATGGTCTTTGTTGTATTTTAAGGTGATTCCCTCATGTACGGCAGTCTGGTCGGGAGCAGCGGACTCGTCAAACAGATTGCTGTGTTCAACGCTCAGATTCAGATCTGCCATATTTTCCTTTGAATAGGTAAGGGACAGATCCTGCTGCTCCTTTACCACATTTCCCTGTTCATCCTCTCCTCTGCTGTAAACAGGCGTACCATATGCAAAGCGGTATCCGTTTGAGAAGGCTTCCGGAGCCTTTGTATCAAGCCCCAGGCGCTCCTCCTGTTCTGTCAGCTGGCTGTACTGGGTGAAATCCTCCTTATGGCTGGAGGAGGATATTGCTGTTTTCACCTGCCCTGCTGCCACTGCTGTCATTGCTCCAATAATACATACAGCCGCCGCCATAACGGCTGTTTTTCTTATATTCCATGTTTTCCTCATTAAACCTTCCTCCTCTATCCTCTGATAAACGGCCCTGCACATCTGCTCTGTCTGCTCCGGCCTGATTTGGAGCATTTCTGCCTGTTCCTTAAATGCACTCCGGAGAAACTGATCCATTTTTTCATTTTTTCTGTCCGTCAGCCGCTTCATAAAAGTGCCTCCCTTCCCATGGCGCGCTCCTTAGTCAGCGCTGTTTTCAGATTCTTCCTGGCTGTAAACAGCCTGGATTTTACAGTTCCTTCCAGACAGCCGGTTACAGCTGCAATCTCCTTTGCAGACATCTCATTATAATAATACAGTACCAGAACTGTTCGCTGTTTAACTGGAAGGGCCGCTATGGCTGCAAACAGTTCCTGTTTTCCGGAGGTATTTACCACTTCTTCCAGAACAGAGCCTCTTCCGGGGGTATTTTCAGAGATAACCTCCTCTACGGGCTGTTCTCTCCTGCTCATTCTTCCCACACGCCATGCTTCTCTGGTCATGGAACGATAAAGCCATCTTCCTATATGCTCCGGCTCCCGTATCCGCGCCCGGTTGATCCAGCAGGAAGCAAATGTTTCCTGAACAATATCCTCACTGTCCGCCCTGTTCCCTGCAATCAGATATGCCGCCCGCAGAAGTCCGGGGTAAAAATGTTTCATCAGCTCGTCAAAGGCCTCCCGGTCTCCCGCCACAACCCTGCGCGCCAGACTCCCGGCCCACTGCTCATCCATGGCTGTTCCTCCTTGTTGAATTATTTGTTGTTTTTGGTGCACCTGTTATATAGAGGGGATTGGGAGGAGAATGGTTCATTTTTATTCTATTATTTATTTCATGATATAAAAAAGCACCCACTCCAAAGCAGATGCTCCTTCATAAAAATTATATGCCCGTATCATTTCTGCCCGCTTTACAGTTTCCCACAGGCCATCTACCCCCACTCCTCAACCTTTCTCCGCAGCTTTTGCACCGTTCCTTCAATATCCTCTGCCCCAAAGATTCCGGACACAACCGCCGCGCCGGCAGCTCCGCTTCCTCTTAGTTTTCCAATATTTTCCAGACAGATCCCTCCAATTGCCACAACGGGAATAGAAACAGAGCGGCAGATTTCTCCCAGACGTTCCATGGTCATGGGAAGGGCATCTGTTTTGGTGGAAGTGCCGAATACGGCTCCGCTTCCCAGATAGTCTGCTCCCTGCTCCTGAGCCTTTATGGCCTGTTCCACCGTCTTGGCGGTAACGCCCAGAATCTTGTCTGGGCCAAGAAGGGCTCTGGCCTGTGCGGCATCCATGTCATTCTGTCCCACATGGACGCCGTCAGCACCGCACAGAAGAGCCAGCTTTACGTTATCGTCAATGAGCAGGGGGACGCTATACCGCTCTGTAAGAACCCGCAGCCTGCGGGCCTCCTCCAGATAGTCCCAAACAGTATCGTCCGTCAATCCCTTTTCCCGCATCTGCACCATGGTAGCTCCGCCTCTTAAAGCGGCCTCCACCTGATCGTACAAACTCATTTTCCCGGTCCAGGTCCGGTCTGTCACTGCATAAACCATAAGCTGTCTTCTGTCAAATCTCATTATCGAAACTCCTTTATTATCTGTAAATCACTCATCAAAAATGCTTACAATCTCTCCGTCTAAAATCCTGTTCATATTTTTTACCGCGCAGAAATTGCCGCACATGGAGCAGGTATCCTCTTTTTCCGGCTTTGCAGACGCCCGGTAGTTTCTGGCCTTTTCCGGGTCAATGGAAAGCTCAAAGGTCTTTTCCCAGTCCAGCTTCTTCCTGGCAATACTCATCTGACGGTCCCAGTCAGCAGCGCCCCTGATTCCCTTTGCAATATCTGCCGCATGAGCCGCAATTCTGGAGGCGATAATCCCCTCTTTAACATCGTTTAAATCCGGAAGCCGCAGATGCTCCGCCGGAGTCACATAGCACAGGAAGGAAGCGCCGCTTGAAGCTGCAATTGCCCCGCCAATAGCCGCAGTAATATGGTCATATCCGGGAGCCACATCTGTTACCAGAGGCCCCAGCACATAGAAGGGCGCGCCCTTGCAGATAGTCTGCTGAATCTTCATATTGGCCTCGATCTGATTTAAAGGCATATGGCCCGGCCCCTCTACAATGACCTGCACGTCCTTTTCCCAGGCACGGCGGGTCAGCTCTCCCAGAGTCACCAACTCTTCGATCTGTGAAATATCTGTAGCATCTTCAATACATCCCGGACGGCAGGCATCTCCCAGACTGATGGTTACATCGTATTTCCGGCAGATTTCCAGAATCCGGTCATAATGCTCATAAAAGGGATTTTCCTTTCCCGTCATCTCCATCCATGCAAAGATAATAGAGCCGCCTCTGGATACAATATTCATCAGACGCTTATTTTCCTTGAAACGCTGTGCCGTTCTGCGGTTAATGCCTACATGGATAGTCATAAAATCCACTCCATCCTCTGCGTGCATTTCCACGATCTTCAGCCACTCCTCTGTAGTAATGTCCTTCAATGGTTTATGATAATAAACCACTGCATCATAGATCGGCACTGTCCCGATAATAGCCGGACACTCTGCAGTAAGCTTTCTTCTGAACCTCTGGGTATCTCCCCAGGAGCTTAGATCCATAATAGATTCAGCACCCATTCCAACTGCATAATTTACCTTTTCCAGTTCCATATCCAGATCCTTGCAGTCTCTGGAGGTTCCCAGATTTACATTGATCTTTGTCCTGAGCATGGAACCGATCCCGTTAGGGTCCAGACAGCGATGATTTTTATTAGCAGGAATTGCCGCCTTCCCCTCTGCCACAAGGGCCATCAATTCCTTTAACTCAAAGTGTTCCTTTTCTGCTACCTTTCTCAGTTCTTCTGTCACAATGCCTTTTCTGGCGGCATCCATCTGTGTGGTGTATTCCATCTTTTTCCTCCTTGTATTGTGTGCCTGAAGCACGTTTTCGTTTCCCAAAGAGGCTGCCGGACGGGCCTGTATACCAAAATCAGAAAAACTGCCCTCAGCAGCTTTTCCGGATATCCGGCAATACAAAAGGTCCGCCCCATAAGGAACGGACCGTGTATACACTTCCATGAACCAGCGGTTCACATCCAGCCGAAATATTTCCCTACGTTGGCATTACCCAAATCAGGTACGATAGGTCGAAGTTCGATTACTTCCTCTCAGCCTGCTTCACAAGCTCCCTGTTAAATCTCAGCATATCACCGGAAACTAATGTGTGTCAAGTGATTTGTTTTAAATTTTTTTACTCCGTTATAATACATCCTGCAGCTTTTGCTCAGATCCGCCCTCCGCAGACCGGACAGTAATTATAATCCTCATCTGTTTCAAATCCGCATCTCATACACTTTTTATGAGGATTCTTAGACCCCTCCTGCCATGGCTTGGCATAGCGGCCCTCCTGCACCAGACGCAGGTCTGACTCCGATATATCAGGATTTTCCCCTCTTAAAACAGCCTTTCCCACCTCTGGTCCCAGCTCATAGACAGCCTCACAGCAATCCATCTTCACATAATAACGCCGGTTCCATTTAAACAGGAGAATGAAGAAAAAGCTGAAATACATATACGTCATAATCACCCGATACCGCCCATGGCTCCCACAGCTTCCGCAAAGCCGCACAAGCCCCTCGCTCAGTATCCTCTGCCCCTGGCTCACGCCTCCGATAAAAATCACCGATTCCACCTCCTCCTTATCCTCAAACAATCCCTACCATCATACCCCCTTTACATCCCCCCGTCAATCCCCTCCAACTAAACATCCCCAAACCTCACCCCTTCCATCCCTTCCGCCGCCTCCCGTCCAGTCTCACAGGGCGACTTTGGAGGCCATTAGAAAATGTTAGAGGATGCAATTTTTCGTTAAAAGCCATATCAAACCTGTCTGAGCGCAGCGAGTTTTTGATATGGCTTTTGCATTTAGAAAAATTACATCCTCTTAGATTTTCTTATGGCCGGAAACCGGAGCCCTGAGAGACTGGACGGGAGGCCCACACGACTTTTAAACCATATACCCGCCCTTCATAGGAGATACTGCGTGTTCAGAATAAATCTTTAACACGCCTTTGGTATATTTAGGAGCCTTGGGCTTCCAGGCTGCCCGGCGCTCTGCCAGCACCCTGTCTACCTCTTCCTTTGTCATCTCCTGACCGTGGATTCCCACGATTTCGAGAACACGCTCCGGAATATCAATGCGGATCAGATCTCCTTCCTCTACCAGAGCAATAGGGCCTCCCTCTGCGGCCTCAGGAGACACATGGCCGATAGCCGGTCCCTTGGAAGCACCGGAAAACCGTCCGTCTGTGATCAGAGCAATGGTCTTTCCAAGCTCCGGATCAGAGGAAATGGCCTCTGTAGTATAAAACATCTCCGGCATACCAGAGCCCTTTGGCCCCTCATAGCGGATAAATACTGCATCACCCGGCTGGATCTTATGGGACAGAACTGCCGCAATGGCGTCCTCCTCGCAGTCAAAGGGCCTTGCCTTTAATACAGCCTTAAACATTTCCTTCGGAACTGCAGAATGCTTTACAACCGAGCCCTCCGGAGCCAGATTGCCTCTTAAAATTGCTACAGTTCCATCGGTTCCGATGGGTTCCTCAAAGGTGCGGATCACATCCGTACGCTTTAAGCCCCACTTCTTTAAATAGCTCTCGCATTTGTCATAAAAACCGTTTTTCTTTAAATCCTCCAGATTTTCTCCCAAAGTCTTTCCGGTAACAGTCATCACATCCAGATGAAGCATGGATTTAATTTCCTCCATCACTGCGGGAACACCGCCTGCATAATAGAAGAACTGTGCCGGCCATTTTCCTGCAGGACGGATATCCAGCAGATAATGAGCTCCCCGATGCATCCGGTCAAAGGTATCTGCATCAATCTCGATTCCCAGCTCGTGTGCCATGGCAGGGATATGAAGCAGAGAGTTTGTAGAACCGGAAATCGCAGCATGTACCATAATGGCATTTTCAAATGCCTTCTCTGTCACAATGTCACTGACCTTAATTCCCTTTTTCACAAGCTCCATAACCTGCTTTCCTGCCTTATAAGCCATTTCCTTTAAATCCTCGCAGGTAGCAGGCATCAGGGCCGAGCCGGGAAGCATCAGTCCCAGTGCCTCAGCCATGATCTGCATGGTGGAAGCGGTTCCCATAAAGGAGCAGGCTCCGCAGGAAGGACATGCATGGTGCTTATAATAGGTCAGCTTCTCATCTGTAATCTCCCCCCTCTGGCACATTGCAGAATACATACCGATCTGCTCCAGTGTCAGGAGGTCAGGGCCTGCATCCATAACGCCGCCTGTAATTACAATAGAAGGCATATCCAGCCTTGCCAGTCCCATCAGGCAGGCAGGTACTGACTTGTCACAGCTGGCGATAAATACTCCTCCGTCAAATCCAGTGGAATTTCCGTGAATTTCGATCATATTTGCAATCATATCCCGGTGAGCCAGAGAATAATTAATGCCGTCGTGTCCCTGGGCAATACCGTCGCAGATATCAGTGGTATAATATCTGGCGCCTCTTGCTCCGGCATCGGTGATTCCTCTCATAGCCTCTGCTACAAACTGGTCCAGATGAGCGCTGCCCGGATGGCTGTCTCCAAAGGTGCTCTCTACCAGAATCTGAGGTTTATCCAGATCCTCCACAGTCCATCCCATACCGATCTTTAAAGGATCATTTTCCGGTGCAAGGGCTCTTACTCTCTGACTGTTCAATTCCATCATGTTATTTCCTCCCGTATTAAATGAATTTCAATCGCGTTAAAATCATCTGATGTATCATGTCTCAATCATAGCATTTTGCAATTTTAATTACAAGTCATCAGACCATCATTCTACTTTATGCCAAAAAACAATTCTATTTTTTATGCACCATATACAAAAAGCCCGGGTGTTTTGAATTCACCCAGGCTTTTATCTGATGTTTTACATCATTTTACGTCAAAAGTCATCAGACATCTTATATTTTATTCTTATCCGCCTTTTCCTCCCGAATCAGCTCCAGAATCATATTTCGATTGTATGTCATATGCATCATCATAGCTGTTTTGGCCCCGATGGGATCTCTCTCGGAAACAGCATCCACTATCGCTCTATGGGTCATAATCGTTTCCTGCGCAAGCTTCTGATGGGTCACATTTACAAACATCAGTACCGCTGTGTCAATAATAGGAATCAGCTGCTCTACCACCTTGTTCCCTGAGCATCTGGCTACACTGGTATGAAAGGCAATATCATCCTGAATGTACAGATCTCCCGCAGCAATGCGCTCCTCCACCCGGTCACAGTAATAACGCAGCTCCTGAACCCCCTCCTCTGTGGCATTTAAGGCTGCCATTTCTGCAATTCCCGGTTCCAGAATCAGGCGCACATTAACCAGATCTAAGGCCAGAGCCATCTTATCCTCTACCCCGCTCAGCCCCAAAGGGTCCATGTCCGAAGGCGTAGTATTCACTACATAGGTACCGGAACCCCGGCGTACCTCCAGTATTCCCTGTGAGACCAGAAGCTTCACTGCCTCCCGGATGGTACTGCGCCCTACACCGAATTTTTCTCCCAGCTCAAACTCATTTGGAAGCCTGGAGCCCGGTTCCAGAGGCGTCTCCAGAATGTAGTGATAGATCCGCTCCTGAACCTCCTCTGCCAGAAGCTTGCTTTTGATATTGGAAAATCCTCCCATTTTCATCTCCTCTGTACCGCATGTTATCCGGCAGCTACCGGAATGCCTTAACTGCCGTTTTAAGAAGCACTCCGGGACGCTTCCAGCAGGCTGTCACCGGTATCACCTTCCGGCGCACATCCATCAGGCTGTATACTGCCATTCTGGCAGATCTGACCGAATATTCTTCTGTAAATGCCGTATCCTCCGGAATCTCCACAAACTGGCCGATCATAGCAAAATTTCCGGAGCCTGCGGGAACGACTTTGGGACGGTCTGTATATTTCCTGGGGGCAAGAGCTGCGCCGGCATAAGGCATCCGGCAGGGAATCACATTGATTACCGTATCCATCAGCTCTCCCATACGCTCTTCATTTATATGAAGGTGGCTCAGATATTCTCTCAGAATCTCCCGTCCCGTACAGTCCTTCATAGGCTTTTTCACATAATCTCCCTCTGCCTCAGGATGCAGGCCATAGCCCCAGAATACTGTCACGTCCGCAGGCTGTCCTGCAAAATAAGGCTGGGCTGTTACGGTACTGCTCATAAGCCAGCTGGAATCCCTGAGAGTCATAAAGGTTCCGCTTCCGGAAACATTTCCGGAAAATCCCTCAATGGCCTTTAAGAGCTCATCTCCTCTGGCAGTCACGGTAAAGCTCATCCATCCGCTTTTCTCCGGACAGGCAAAAAACGGTTCCGGTGCGCCCATTCCCGGCTTCACGCAGGAAATCCGGAACCACAGCTCACTGCTCATGGACTTCTTTAACGGAGCAGGCGCCGGTGTGTCAAGGTCTCCCAAAACAGAACCGTCTGTCATACATCCCGCTGTCATAATGCAGAAATCTCCCTGTTTCAATTCTGCCTTTTCAAAGACAAAAGCTTCCCTTGATTCGTCCTCCTCCTGCATCCTGCGCTTTAAGTACAGCGTTTTAACTGTAATACCGGAACCGGAAGCAAACTCCATATCTGTCACCTGACAGTCCTTCATAAATTCTACGCCTCTGGACCGCAGGTAGGCCTCCAGAGGGCGGATCAGGCTGTCGTAAGGATTAAGAGGCAGACAGGTCATCCCCTCCTGGGTGTCAATACATCCAAATTCCATCAGCATCCGCTTCATGCGGCGTCTGAACTCAAACAGGCTGCTCCATTTCTGGAAGGCAAAGGCGGTCTGCCACATATACCAGAAATTTGTTTCAAATATATGAGGCGTTTCCTTAAACCAGTCCTCTATGGTCAGGCTGTCCAGCTTCTTTTCATCTGTGAGCAAAAGCCGCAGAAGAGCCATCCTGTCTCCCTGGTTAAAGCCCATGGATTTTACATTTAAAAGCTTTCCCTCCCGGTCTGCCAGCCGCCCACGGGCGCAGGCAGAATGAGAACGGGCAAAATCCAAAATTTCCTCTGAAACACTGCACCCCTGCTTTTTTAAGGACGGAATGGTATCAAACAGCTCCCGGAAATTTTCATATGTCTTTTCATTCAGCATATGGCTGCCACGGCATACATAGCCCTTTTCCGGCGTTCCGCTACCGTCATTGCTTCCTCCCAGGATATGGGTTCCCTCATAAATAGTGATGTGGGAGCCGGGGAAATTACAGTCCCGGATCAGATAGGCTGCAGCTGCCATAGAAGCCAGACCGCCGCCGATCAGGTATGCTCTGCGGCTGCCATAGTCCCGGTTGCGGACCAGCGCGGCGTCAATGGCCGTCTGCCGCTCTTCTTCCTTTTTATGCCTTATCCTTTTCAGTTCCTTTAGCGTAACAAGCGCCGCTGTACCTGCAGCTGCCGCTCCCAGAATGCGGGCCGTCCGTTTGCTCATAGCCATATAATCCCTCCTTACAGGTCTGAAAATGCATTTGCCAGAGCTGCAAACTGCTCCAGCGTCAGGGCCTCTCCCCGAACAGCCGGAGGAAGTCCCAGGCTTTCAATCACTGCCGCAATCTTCTCCTTGGAAAATGACAATTCCGGAGAATTGTTTAATCCATTCTGCAGCGTCTTTCTCCTCTGATTAAAGGAAGCGCGGATCAGGCGGAACATAAGCTTTACATCCTTTACCTGAACGGGAGGCTCCTGATAACGGGTCAGGCGGATCACCGCAGAGCCTACATTGGGGCGGGGAATAAAGCAGTTTGGAGGCACATTAGCCACAATATAAGGGCTGGCGTAATACTGCACTGCCAGAGACAGAGCGCCGTAATCCTTGGAACCCGGTCCTACCTGCATACGGTCCGCTACTTCCTTCTGTACCATTACCGTAATATTTTCAATAGGAACATTACTCTCAAAAAGCCCCATGATAATAGGAGTGGTAATATAGTAGGGAAGATTTGCCACTACCTTTATAGGCCTTCCCTGATTATACTCCTTTACCAGCTGATTCATGTCTACCTTAAGGATATCCTCATTGATAACAGTCACATTGGAATAGTCCTTCAGGGTTTCTGCCAGAATCGGCAGCAGGTTGGTATCAATCTCCACTGCCACCACCCGGCCTGCGTGCTCTGCCAGGTACTGGGTCATGGTTCCGATTCCCGGACCAATTTCCAGAACACAGTCCTCCTTTGTAATACCGGCTGCATTTACAATCTTATCCAGTACATGGCTGTCAATCAGAAAGTTCTGTCCAAACCGCTTCTGAAACGCAAACTGGTATTTCTGAATAGTTTCTATGGTCTTTTGTGGGTTCACTAATTTATTGTCCACACTCAATCCTCCTTCAGCCGATAAAGCATCTCTGCATTTTCCCAGGTAATCCTCTCCACTGTTTCCCGGTCTGTTCCCTTAATCTGTGCCAGACGCTCCGCCACAATTCCCAGATTCAGAGAAGAATTGCGCGTTCCGCGGAAGGGTACCGGAGCCAGATATGGGCAGTCTGTTTCCAGAACAATAGAGCTTAACGGTGCATACTCTGCCACTTCCACCAGTTTTTTCGCATTTTTGAAGGTAAGTACGCCGCCAATCCCCAGATAAAAGCCCATATCCAGGTACTCTCTGGCCATTTCCTTCGTATAGGAAAAACAGTGAATCACGCCTCCAAGCTCTTTTGCATTTTCAGCCTTCATAATATCCAGCGTATCCTTTGCCGCATCCCGGCTGTGGATAATCACAGGAAGCCTCAATTCCTTTGCCATATCTAACTGGGCTGCAAACCATTTTTTCTGAATCTCATGATCCGGTTCCTCCCAGTAGTAATCCAGACCGATCTCTCCCACAGCCCGGATCTTCTCTGAAGCACACCATGCCTTCATCCGGTCTATTCCCTGAGCATCCAGTTCTGCTGTCTCGCTGGGGTGAACCCCTATAGCCCCATAAATAAACGGATACTGCTCCGTCAGAACCAGAGTGGTTTCGCAGCTTTTTAAGCTGGCAGCTACATTTGTCACTGCCTGTATGCCCTGAGATGCCAGACTGCCCAAAAGCGCCTCTCTGTCATCATCAAATGCCTCATCATCATAATGGGCATGTGTATCAAAAATCATTTTACTGTCTCCTTTATCAGGTAAAAACTGCCGCAGAACACAAACCTCCTGACAGCGGCCTGCATCCTGCGGCAGAAAGGACTTAATCCAGGCCTGACTTCACAGACCGCATAAAATCCCAATATCTTTATAAAAACGTTATCAGCAGATCTCCGCTCCTGCCGGCATCTTCTTTTCCGGCGTCATCAGAGCCAGATTTCCCTCTGCATCCTCTGCACAGAGAATCATACCCTCAGAAAGCAGGCCCGCAAGCTTGGCAGGCTTTAAGTTTGTCACTACCATAACCTTCTTGCCCACCATTTCCTCAGGTGTGTAATGGGCTTTGATACCGCTGATAATCTGGCGGGTTTTCGTTCCGATCTTAACCTGAGAGCATAAAAGCTTCTTAGACTTGGGAACTGCCTCGCACTTCACAATCTCTCCTACCTGGAACTGAAGCTTTGCAAAATCATCGTAGGTAATCTCAGCCTTTGGCTCCAGATCAATTCCATCCTCTTCCTCTGCTGTCTCCGCATCGGCGCCATTTGCCTTTGCTGCCTCTGCGGCCTGAGCTGCCTGAAGGGCCTCTGCCTTTTCAAGCACCTCTTTTACATCCATACGGGCAAAAAGGATCTCCGGCTTATCTGTTACCTGATTGCCGGACGGATACAGACCAAAGGAAGAAAGCTCATCCAGGCTGCGCTTTCCGGTATTTAACTGAGCCAGAATCTTTGCGGAGGTCTCAGGCATAAAGGACTCCAGCAAAGATGCGCCGATGGTAATCGCCTCGATAAGATTATAAAGAACGGTAGAAAGACGATCCTTCTTCTCTTCATCCTTTGCCAGCACCCAGGGAGCTGTTTCATCAATGTACTTATTGCTTCTTCTGAAAATATTGAAAATCTCCGTAATGGCGTCTGCCACTCTCAGCTGATCCATCTTGGCATCTGCCTTCTTAACTGCCTCAAGCACAACTGCCTTTAAGTCCTCATCCTCAGGTGCAGCAGCACCCTTGTCAGCCACAATACCGCCAAAGTACTTATTGGTCATGGAAATGGTACGGTTTACCAGATTTCCAAGGATATTTGCAAGGTCAGAGTTCATGCGCTCCACCATCAGCTCCCAGGAGATCACGCCGTCATTTTCAAAAGGCATCTCATGAAGCACAAAATAACGCACAGCATCTACACCAAAGAAATCTACCAGCGTGTCCGCATACAGCACATTTCCCTTGGATTTGCTCATCTTACCGTCGCCCTGAAGAAGCCATGGATGACCGAATACCTGCTTTGGCAGGGGCAGATCCAGAGCCATCAGGAAAATAGGCCAGTAAATAGTATGGAAACGGATAATGTCCTTACCGATCAGATGCAGGTCAGCAGGCCAGTACTTCTTAAACTGATCCGTATTGTTTCCATCGCAGTCATAGCCAATACCGGTGATGTAGTTGGTAAGGGCATCCAGCCATACATAAGTAACGTGCTTCGGATCAAAATCTACCGGAATACCCCATGAAAATGTAGTTCTGGACACACAAAGATCCTGTAAGCCCGGAAGCAGGAAGTTATTCATCATCTCATTTTTACGGGATACGGGCTGAATAAACTCCGGATGCTCGTTGATATACTCGATCAGTCTGGGAGCATACTTGCTCATACGGAAGAAATAAGCCTCCTCCTTGGCAGGCTGTACCTCACGGCCGCAGTCAGGGCATTTTCCATCCACCAACTGAGATGGAGTCCAGAAGGACTCACAGGGAGTACAGTAAAGGCCCTCATAAGCGCCCTTGTAAATATCGCCCTGATCATAAAGCTTTTTAAAAATTTTCTGCACCTGAGCCTCGTGATCCTTATCTGTGGTGCGGATAAACTTATCATAGGAGGTATTCATCAGATCCCAGATCCGGCGGATCTCCCCGGCGGAACGGTCTACAAACTCCTGAGGCGTAACGCCTGCAGCCTCTGCCTTTTCCTCGATCTTCTGTCCATGCTCATCCGTACCGGTCTGGAAGAATACATCATAGCCCTTTGCTCTCTTATATCTTGCGATACTGTCAGCCAGCACGATCTCATAGGTATTGCCGATATGGGGCTTACCGGAGGCATATGCAATGGCTGTTGTAATATAATATGGTTTTTTACAGTCCTGACACATTTTATTTTCCTCTTTTTTCTGGATTCGGGTCATTCAAAGCGCAGGGCGCTCCTGCCCGTTTTAATGGTTTAAGTATAAGCGTTTCCCACATTTTCGTCAAGACAACGCCCCTCATAAGTTGTTTTTTCAGTTCATATAATATATACTATACCCACGTAACAATTCAGGACGGCGAGAAAGCAGGTACAAAGACAGGCGTAAAGCTTGCTTGTAAGCCCGTCTTTGCACCTGCTTTCTCATCGGATATTCTGAATCCCCCACCCAAAAACAAACTCAATCAAATTTCGGAGGAATATAGCACATGACCCCATCAACCTACCCCAAAAAACATTTATGGATGCAGACCCTTTTAGCCCTGCTGCTGTCCATTTCCCTGCTTACCGGCTGTGCCGCTCCAGCTGTGCCCACCCCGGCTGCAACGCCGTCCCAGACGGAAGCCACCGTCTCGGCCTATGAACAGTATGACGAGGACACCTTAAAAGTCCAAAGTGACTTCGACGCCTTTACGGACCAGCTCTTCTGCTCTGAAGTCGCCCAGTCCCCGATTACGCTTCACTACACTCTGGCAGATCCATCCTCATACGGCATCACCGACTATCCCAGAGATCTGGGTACTGTTTCTGTTGAGGAAATAAAAAAAGACCTGACCGACGTCAGGGATCTGTACAGCCGTCTGACCGCACTGGACAGCCGGAAGCTGCGGGAGGACCAGCTTCTCACCTATACCATTCTCTCATCCTACTTAAATACCTGCCTTTCTCTGGAGGGACTGGAGCTCTATGACCAGCCGCTCTCTACTACTCTGGGCATACAGTCCCAGCTTCCTATTCTGCTATCTGAATACCAGTTTTATACACGTCAGGACGTAGAAGACTACCTGTCTCTTTTATCGTCCATAAAACCCTATTATGACAGCATCATTGCCTTTGAACAGCAAAAATCCGAGGCCGGACTGGGACTGTGCGACGCAGTCATCGACCGGATTATTCCATCCTGCAGCGCCTATCTGATCGACGCAGATCACAGCTTTATGGCAGAAACCTTTGCTTCCCGTTTAAATGGAATCGACGGCCTTACAGAGCAGGAGAAAAATGACTATATCTCCCGAAATAAGGCTGCTCTTAACGAGCATTTTGTACCTGCCTATGAGAGCCTGATTGAAGGCTTAAAAACTCTGAAGGGAAAGGGAACCAACAACGGCGGTCTGTGTCATTTTCCCGAAGGAAAACGATACTATGAATATCTGGTAAATGCCCAGACCGGCACCTCATATAAAGATATTCCTTCTCTAAAAAAAGCGATTCTGGATCAGATGGCCAATGATCTGACTGCTGTAGACGAATTGCTCACAGAAGACCCGTCTCTGGGAGAAAAAATCCTTTCCTACAGCTTCTCTCCTGAAAAACCGGAGGAAATTCTGGAATCCCTCAAAGACCGATGCCGGAAGGATTTTCCTGAATTGTCCGGCTATACCTACGCCATTAAATCTGTTCCAAAAGCATTGGAAGGCATTCTGAGCCCGGCCTTTTATCTTACTGTACCCTTAGACCGTCCTCAGGATAACTCTATTTATATTAACAACGGAACCACAGGAAGCTCCAGCCTTTACACCACCATTGCCCATGAGGGCCATCCGGGCCATATGTACCAGAATCAGTATTTTAACCAGAATCAGCACTGTAATTTAAGAAGTATCCTTGATTTTAAGGGCTATTCCGAAGGATGGGCTACCTATGTGGAGCACTATGCCTATACCCTGGAAAATAACGGTCTGGAGGAAGGCGTAGGAGAACTGCTGCATCACAATGCGGCCTTTACTCTGGCTCTTTACGCCGTTCTGGATATCAGCATCCACTATGAGGGCTGGGATATGGAGCAGGTAAAGAATTATCTGAATCTTTACTTTAAGATCACAGACCCTGATGTGGTATCCTCTATCTATTATGAAATAATGGAGAATCCCGCCAATTACCTTACCTATTATACCGGTTATCTGGAAATCCTCACCATGGAACGGGAGGCCAGACAGACACTTGGCGCAAATTACTCCCAGCTGGAATTTAACCGCTTTCTTCTGGATATGGGGCCAGCGCCTTTTGGGGTAATCCGGACGTATTTTGTAAAGTGGCTGGTGAAGTAAATTATATATATGCAAAACAATGTAAAACATTTTATTGACAATGTTTGCATCATTGCATATACTAAAGTTAAACGAAAGGAGGTAATTTTCATGGCTACAACTAATATCAATGTTCGTATTGATACAGAACTAAAACAGTCTGCTGAAGCACTGTTTGCGGATCTCGGACTTAATATGTCATCTGCAATTACTATGTTTCTTAAAAGTGCTGTCAGCCACGATGGTATACCTTTTGAAGTAAAGCGGATAACACCAAATGCTGAAACCAGAGCGGCACTTGCAGAGTATGGTGAGATGAAGAAACATCCGGACAAATATAAGAGATACTCATCTTTTGAGGATTTAATGGATGAGGTACTTGCAGATGCTTAACATTGTTCCCTCCAACCAATTCAGAAAAGATCTGAAACTCGCCAAAAAACGAGGACTTAAACTGGAACGCCTCACCGCAGTTATTAATACTCTGGCAGCACAGAAGCCCCTGGATGATAAATATCGCGACCATAATCTGACAGGAAATTACCGTGGTTTCCGTGAATGCCACATTGAGCCAGATTGGTTATTAGTATATCGTATAGACAATGATGAACTGGCACTGTTTCTGTTCCGTACCGGAACACATGCAGATCTCTTTTAATCAGATAGGAGGTAAACAATTATTTTATTTACCGTCCTCCCAGTCGAGTTCTCTTATATTTGCACATTGTCCATTTAATCAATCTTCGTTCGATACATTGCAAAGTTCCTCTCATTGCTGATGGATTAAACTTTCCAAAGTAATTCATTCATCCGCTGACGAAACCTCACTCGGTAACACACGTCATTTTCTCTCCAACTATCTGCCACCTTTACTACAGCTAATTCCGAATAGTTATTGGACTTTAGTTTGTCTTGCAGCTTTATCCTTCCCACTGCCGGGGCAGATTAGGGACGTGCACCCATTAGCGACGTGCGCTGCAAGGCGCACAAGCAGTCAAAAGGGAGCGATGCCTTAAACCGCTCCCTTTTGCGTTTACCCCCTCTTATTCATCACACTGATACCACAGTTCTGCCTGTCCCAAACGTGCAACATCGCCCTTTCTGAATCCTATCTCTTCATATTTTCCCACAATGCTTCCATCCAGAAGTCCTCCCGTCAGTTCCAGATAATCTTTTACTATTGCCTTATCTAAAAGAATTCCGTCATGTCCGATTGCGAGTCTGTCATATTTTTCCTGCTGATCCCAGATTTTCTTCAAACTTTCATGATAAATCCGAATCAGACGTTTGTCATTATCAGGCTGGCGCATTAAAATAATGCTGTGATTAACAGTATCTCCGCTGAATAATATGCGGCTTTGTCTGTCCAGATAACATACGCTTCCCTCAGAATGTCCCGGCGTATGCAATGCTGTCAGCGTTCTCCCGCCCAGTTCAAAAATATCTCCATCTTTAACAGCTGTATATTCCCCTGTATATTCCGGTTCCTGCTCAGGTATCAAAGCGGATATAGCTTCCACATTTCCTTCACCCGGATAACGGACCGGCACCCGGGTCTTTACATAAAACCGGCGCATCTCATTCGTAGCAGGCATTTCCTGAAACAGTTTTTCATCCTCTTTCATCATATATACCGGGCTTTGGGGAAGCGTATAGATTCCTCCGCTGTGATCTGCATGACCATGGGTCAGAAAAATTTCAACCGGCTTCTGCGTCAGCTCTTTTACCGTCTCTCCCAGATTTCCAATCCCACAGCCGGTATCAATTAAAGCGGCCTTTTCTTTTCCTTCTGCCAAGAAGGCATTCACCAGCCTGAACTCACTCAGGCACCAGGTATTGGGCGCAATCTCAGTTATCTCATGCTTCATTTTCTGCATTTTCATTTAAAATTCTCTCCTCTGTCTCCTCGCTTTTTCTGCGAAGTTCCTCGCTGATCTCTCTCATTCGTGCATCGCTTACATTGTAAATAAATTTAAAGCAGACAAATGAAAGAAGAGCGCCAATCATAGGCCATGCGCCTCCAAGCATCTTGATTTTCTCCGGTACGCCTGCCAGCTGTCCCATGGAACCCAGGGCCGGATCATATCCAACCGCCTCCAGAAGAAGGGCAATGATCGATGTGCTGGCACTTGCAGCAAAAAATACAATAAATGTAATCGTTGCGTAGACCGTTCCATCATTTCTCTGTCCGGTCAGATACGCCTGATAATCTACTGCGTCTGCAATCAGGGACCATAATAAAAGATTCAGGCAGGTAATAAATGCAGATGCCATAAGCTGACAGAAAATCCATTCTTTAGGTCCAAGAGGAAGAAACATATTCGCTCCATGCATAAGTGCCGATCCCAGAAGCGGCCATGTAACAAGCGCCTTTTTTCCAAAGCGTTTTACAAGAGGCTTCAAAAATACCATTCCCAAAAGCATTGGCCCCATTGTAGTAAGAGATGCCATAGCAAGACTGGAGGTGTCCTGAAAATATGTCATAAATACATACTGGTTTAAAGTAGATACCGGCTGTATAAATAATTTAACGATCACATATGATGCAACTACCGCAATCATAACCCGATTATGCAGAAAGGATTTTGCTACCTGAAGATAGTTAATCTTCTCACCATTTTCATTAACCTTAACCTCTTCCACCAGAACGCGTTCATGAATCATGGTATGTGCCAAAAACAGACATACTGTGCAGAACACTCCTAAAATAACAGACAGCAGAATAAATCTTCCGGCAATCGGATCATTATTCTGGTCAAACAGCAGGAGAGGCGCAATGGTTGTCGTTCCCATGCTGGCTGCAAAACTTCCTATGCTTCGAAAATTGGAAAGCTCCGTTCTCTCAATTTGATTCGTAGTAATAATATTGGACATTGCTCCATAAGGAACATTGATAAAGGTACCTATAATACCCCAGAAAAAATAGATAATCAATACCCATGCTATTTTAGCTGCATACGGCATAGCATGAACATTCATAAATAGTATCAGCGTAAATATGGCATACGGAACTGCAAACCACAGCAGATACGGCTTCATTTTTCCATTTTTAGCCGGTGCACGCCGGTCAACGGTTCTTCCTATAAATGTGTCATTTAATGCATCCAGAGCCTTACAGATGAACACAATAGCTGCAAAATGAACTGCATTCATCCCTAAAATATTAACGCAGAACAACATCAGATAACTGTTTACAATAACCTGCAGGCTATTAAAGCCAAGGTCGCCGCACAGGTATCCTATCTTATCTCTCAGTCCAAATGCCGGGGCATTTTTCACATTTTCAATATATGCTATATTCCGTTTCTTCGCTGCTTCCATACTTTTCTTTCCTTCTTCTGTAGTAGACATAACTGTTGGACTGAATAATAATACGCGGAAGAACACTATACCTTACAGGAAGCTTTTCATTCTTAACGATATTATTAAACAGCAGTTTCAGAGCCTGATATCCTACACTGAAGGGTTTTTTATCAATCACAGCGTCCAGCGCGCCTGTCTGCAATGCCTGACAGCTTTCCTCAAACAGTTCGCTTCCAATCACCGTTCCTGCATTTCTTCGTATCTTCGGATCAATTCTGAGAAATGCCGCTGTATGACGGGCACATGTAAAGTATATGCCTGACGGGTACTCTCCTTCTGACAGCTCCCGGGCGATTCGTTCTGACTGCTCTTCATTCAGTTTCAGTGCAGTTATACTGCACCTCAGTTCCGGACGTCTGCGTTTTAATTCTTCTGCAAATACAGCTGCATTTTTATCTGCAAACGGAAGATCCTGACTGAATATCTTTATGTTTCCCTCCCCGGCTGTCATCTTGTCCATAAGCTCTGCGGCCATTTTACCTGCAAGCTCTTCATCCGGACCTACCAGACAGGAGTATTGCGTATCATCCCGGCATTTCTGCAGAATGACAACAGGAATCCGTTTTCCCATAATACGGTTCAAAATAGCGGTATACCGCCTGTCATCTCCCAGATCCTCTTTATAAACGATTACTCCATCATAGCGAAATGGCCGTTCCTGATAAATATTATTCAGACAGGATAAGAATACCCTACTCTCCAAATCATGGGCCGGATAATAATATTCCTGAAAAATAATATTGTAGGGTTCAATCTCTTCTCTCTCCTGAAAATATCCATTCAGAATCTCCTGAACATACAGATGGCTGTCTGCATCGCTTTTTGGAAAAATCACCGCAATATGAATCGGTTTTTTTCGAAGGGAAGACGCTACATAATTAATCTCGTATCCCTGCTGTTTTGCAATTTCCATAATGCGTGTCCGCAGCTGCTCGCCGCAGCCTTCCTTGCCATTCAGCACCCGGTGTACAGTTGTAATAGAAACGCCTGCTGTTTCTGCAATTTGCTTCAGTGTGGTTGTTGATCTGCTCATTTTTTCAGTTCCTTTGCTGGCCAGCGAAAACTGTTAAGTAAACGTTAACGTAAATGTTTTCGTTATCGTTTACTTTTGGGTTACAATTTCTATGTTACCTGTTATATATGGGAATGTAAACGTATTTTTCCACAATGATTTTATATTATTTTTGTGGATTATATACAATTTTCGCCGTATTTTTCCCTTCTTTATCCTGTTTTTTCAATATTTCAGAAACATTCTCTCCCTCATCGAACACCCTTCTCCTGTTTCTATCCGGATAATCCGCTTCGTTCCCATTTTCCCCTTTCTTTTTTTTCCGAAAAATTTACTCAAAAAACGACCCCCATCCAACACATCCAACACATCGGACAGGGGCCGTTTTTATTTACCATATTCTTATTTTATCCCCCATAAAAAAGATTGGGAAGCAGCATGGTGAATCCCGGAACAAACGTAAGGAGCAACAGTACCAGAATCATGCACAGATAGAACGGAAGTGTTGCCTTTGCAATCTTTTCTATCGGCAGATGGGAAATTGCCGATGAAATAAACAGGCAGGTTCCAACCGGAGGAGTCAAAAGACCGATTCCGCAGTTTAATACCATAATAATACCGAACTGAATAGGGGTAATTCCTATGCTGGTTGCTACCGGCAGCAGGATAGGCGTAGCGATCAGGATAATCGGGGCCATATCCATTACACATCCCAGTACCAGCAGAATCGCATTGATCAGAAGGGCAATCACGATCGGGCTTTCTGAAAAACCGATAATCGCATTGGCTGCCAGATCCGGAACATGCAGATAGGTCAGGCAATAACCGAAAATACTGGATGTGCCGCAGAGAATCAGCACAATTGATAAGGTATCAATACATTCGCCCAAAGCATTCCATACATCCTTCCAGGTCATCTCTCTGTAGATGCACAGGCCTACGATCAGACTGTAGATAACTGCGATTGCTGCAGATTCTGTAGCGGTAAGTACTCCGAATACAACGCCTACCACTACAATCAATACAGACAACAGAGCCCAGATGGCTGATTTAAAGCATTTGATAAAGGTTTTCAGATGGAAGGGCTGGCCCTTGGGGTAATTTCTCTTAACTGAGATAATATAAGAACCGATCATCAGGGAAAGAGCCAGCATTACGCCCGGAATATATCCGGCCATAAACAGGGCGCCTACGGAAAGTCCGCCTGCGGCAGTTGCATAAATTACCATGTTGTGGGAGGGCGGAATCAAAAGTCCCTCAACAGAGGATGTGATGGTAACAGCCGTAGAAAAATCAGCGTCATATCCCATATTTACCATCATGGGAATCTCAATATTTCCCAAAGAAGCCGTATCTGCAGAGGCTGATCCTGAAATACCTCCAAAGAACAGGGATGCCAGAATATTTACCATGGCTGCGCCTCCGCGCATCCAGCCTACCATAGAATCGGCAAGCAGAATCAGCCGTTCCGATATTCCGCCGCTTCCCATCAATCCTCCCATGGTGATAAAGAAGGGCACTGCCATTAATGAAAAGGAATTCAGACCCTTTACCATCTGCTGGCACACATTGGAAAGAGGAATCCCCAGATACAGCAGACAAAGACAGGACGCAATCCCCACTGCAAATGCAATATTAACCCGAAGAAGAATTAAAATAAAAAATGTAGCTAAAAGAATAATTACTGCGATTGTATTACTGTCCACTTACGGCTTCCCCCTTTCCCAGAAATTTCCTGATATCCTTAACCAGCGTTTCCAGCTGAAAAATGCACATTGCCACACCGGCAAAGGGCACCGGCGCATACAGCCAGAATCTGGAAAGTGACGGAAGGCTGACATAAACTGCTTTTCCCGCATTTACCGCATAAGGAAAGCCCACAAATACCATCATCAGAGAAAATGCCAGTACCAGAAGATCATCGAAAATTTCTATCCCATCTACCAGCTTTTCCGGCATATAACAATCAAGAGATGTCATTCGAATATGAGTTTTCTTTCGAACTGCCAGAGCTGCTCCTATAAATGCCATATAAATCATACAGGTCAGCGTCATCTCCTCGCTCCAGGCAGGGTCCGGAATAAAGGGAATATACCTTCCCGCAACTGCCATTGAGGTAATTGCAATTTCCGCCACAAGAAACAGCTTACAGATTACTTTAATAATACTGTATAGATAATCCAGTATTCCTTTTTTTACCTTTTTCTCCTCAGTCATAATTCCCCTCCTTCAGCTTACAGTCTTTATTCGGCTAAAGAAGTAATCTGCTTATACTCCTCTTCCATTCCCTTTGTATACTGAGAAATAATATCAGCGCAGGCTTCTTTCCAGGGCGTATAATCCGTTACTTCTGCAAATTTAACACCTTTTTCCTTCAGACGGGCAATACTCTCAGACTCTTCTTTTTCTGAAAGCTCTTTTGCGTACTGGCTGGTTTCCTTTCCAGCCTCCATAATGGCATCCTGCTGTTCCTTTGAAAGCTCTGCCCAGGATGCATCTGATACGACAACCTCTGAAGCTGACATGGTATGATGGGACAGGATTACATTGGGCGCAACCTCATTAAATGCATTTGATTCATAAAGAGGCACCGGCTGGTCTGCGCCATCTACCACTCCGGACTGCAGGCTGGTATACAATTCATTAAAGGATATTACTGTCGGATATGCACCCAGAGCTTCTACTACGCCTGTAAGAATCGGATCGCTGGATACGCGGATTTTTCTTCCCTTTAAGTCCTCGATCCCATTTACTTCCTCAGACATGAAGAAATCTCTGAAGCCCTCTTCCTGATAATACAGTCCGTGAATGCCAAGCCCCAGTTCTTCCGGCTCTGCAAGAATTTTCTGTGCCAGATCTGTTTCCGTAAATTTCCAGAACTGATCTCTGTTTTCAAAGGTAAACGGTACGCTCAATAAGGAAGACAGCTTTGCTCCATAGCTGTTTAAGGCAAAACAGGAAATACGGCATAAATCCACTGTTCCGCTGTTGTTTGTCATTCCGTCCAGAACGTCTGCCTCAGCTCCCAGCACACCGCTGGCCTGAATATCAATTACAACGCTTCCGTTGGTTTTTTCCTCTACTTTGTTCTTAAAAAAAGTGGCAATTTCCCCATCCAGTGAATCAATGGAGTTTACCTCTGCATAAACAAGGGTAACGGCTCCGTCTGCCTTTGCAGACGTTTCCTTTGCTGCCTGCTGCGTTTCTCCTGAAGGAGCCTGACTTGTTTTTTCCGGTGCTTTTAAGCCACATCCTCCCAGTGTACCAATCATTCCGGCAGCAGCTATAAGTGCAATCAGTTTTTTGTACTTCATAAAATTTCCTCCCTCATATACAGTCATTTTTTATAACAAATCCTGCCGGTATCCCAAAATCTTTCCCCATAGGATACCGGCAAAATATATCTTTTAATTAGTGGAAATACTCTACTTCAAAGCCGACTACCTTTCCCAGCTCCTGAAGCTCTTTTACATGGTTTCCGTAAATAATGGCCTGATGATGTCCGTAGCCGCCGTTAGCAAGAGCCTGACGGAATTCTCTTGCTCCGCCTTCTACGTCATAGTAAACAGCCGGGCTGCAGTAAACAGGGCGGAATTCACATCCGATGGTATGGCCTACAGCAACCATCATCTTTGTGCCACGTCTGTTGAAGCGGCCAAAGGTTACAACCTGTCCCTCATTCTCATTCATATCTACATGGTAATGAGTTCCCCATCCGTGGGTGGTAAACGGCGCCAGCTCGTATTTCTGCTCAGGCTCTCCGAAACCGTTCATCTTTCTGGTTGGAACTGCGTGGTGGATTTCCAGAACATCATGGTCAAAGGTCTGTCCGGGCTGTGTTAACAGGTTCGGCATTCCCAGCTGCTCCAGAGTTTTGCTTCCTTTCAGCACCAGTACGGGATTTCCCATAAATACGCTCTGTCTGGTAAGATACATCATCATCATCATTGCCATCCAGACTGCCAGATCCTCTTCACATGCAGATGGAATACGGTCGTCTTTATTTAAAGAATGACACAGACAGGGAACAAATTTCTTCTCCCACGGAATCCGGCTGGCGCAGAGCTCCTTACAGGGTGTTGTAAATGCATTGCAGTCATACTGCTCCATCATCTTTCTTACTGCATGGAAATAGCGAAGGTCATTGCAGACATATTCTGTTTTAACATCTGTCTTCTGCGCACCCTCAACCAGTGCCTCTGCTTCCTTCTGAATACCATCATCTACAGGTGTAGCATCATAGTATTTCATAACCTGACGGAAGTCGATACGGTTGTTACGGATGCCATACTGGGTAAACAGATGGGTCAGGTCGCAGGTACTCGTATTTACAGAAGCCGGCGTCTGCTCTGTATTGGAAAGGATCAGAATTTTGGTATTGGCTACTGCCTTTCTTACCTGAAGATTGGTAAGAATCCTGTTGTACTCCTCATAATCATGGGCCATATATGCCTCTAAGCCGATATCACGGTAAAAGCCGATCAGGTCGATGGGTGTAGGTCCCAGATTAATCATTGAAATCGGTTTCCTCAGCCGTTCAATTCCCGGAACACGGTATGTAATCAGGTATAAATCAACTTCATGGTTCTCAGGGAGAAGCTTGTCAAATTCGGAATCCTTTACTACAAAGCTCTCATCAAACTCAATGTAAACAGGCTCCATCAGGTTGCACCGGGTCAGGTCCAGGTTTGCCTTCAGTTCATCATACCACTGCTTAAACTCTTCTTTGCCCAGACGCTTTTCATATTCGGGAGTACCAGTCTCTTGCGGTCCTACACGGCAGGGTCCCTCCCAGTAATCAGAATGTACCAGATTAGAAAACACCGGTCTTAAGTTTACCTTCACATCCATTGCATACTTCATAGCTTTATTTCCTCCTCTAACATGTTCTTTGTTCTATTTTCAAAATGCGCCATTTTCCAGTAGCATTTGAAAAGTCCATTTTCCTTTATTTCCGGATAAATCACATCATCTGAAATACATTTCAGAAACTCCGGCGGATTTTCCCGTATCTCTGTTTCTTTTTTTCCGTCATACAGATCCTTATATATATGTAAAATGCCTTTTACCAGAACAGAATCACTGTCGGCCCTGAAATAAGTCAGGCCGTTCTCTTTCAGAACCTCTGTCCAGATCCCCGTTTTGCAGCCTTCAATCCGGTATTGATCCCTGCGTATCTCCTGTTCATCCGGCCTTCCTATTCCCAGCCCAATCAGGTATTCCCCCTGAGAGAACGGATCGCACAGCTCGCTGAAATCCTGCGTATACTTTTTAATTTTTTCCTCTATGCTCATACCTTTCTCAGACTGTTCAGCCCTTCCAGGGCAGCTGCCAGACGGTCTGAATCCTCCTTTGTGTTATAAACTGCAAGCGACACCCTGCACAGGCTCTGACGCCCCAGGCGCTTCATCAGGGGGTATGCGCAATGGGAACCGCAGCGGACTGCAATATCCTTAAGTCCTAAAAGCACTCCCACATCATAAGCCCCTATCCCATCCATTTCAAACAGGATAATCGGACTGTCCGGACCGGAATTTAAAATATGCAGGCCCTTTATTTTTTCGAGCCTTTGCCTTGTATAAGCTGCAAGGGCCTTTTCATGCTCTAAAAGCGCTTCAAACTCATTTTCCTGTAAAAATTCAATTGCTGTCTCCAGTCCCAGCGCTCCTCCGATATTCTGGGTTCCGCCTTCGAACTTTTCTGTATTGCTTTTATATATGATCTGATCTCCGTCTCCCCGTAAAACCATATCCCCTCCATACAGAAGAGGGGGAATCAGTTCCAGACAGCTTTGCTTTCCATACAGCACCCCAAGTCCCATGGGACCGTATATTTTATGAGAGGAAAAACTCAGAAAATCACAGTCCAGCTCCCGGACGGAAATCATCCGGTGAACAATCAGCTGGGTGGCATCCACCAGTACCAGAGCGCCTTTGTTATGTGCCTCAGAAATAATTTTCTTTAAATCGGGACAGAAACCGCCTGCATTTGACATGCCTGTAACAGCAACCAGCTTTGTATGGCAGTCTATTAATTTCAGCAGCTTCTCTGTCTTTAAAGATCCATCTTTTTCTGCTTCTGCCACCCGGAATTGTGCACCGGTTCTCCGGCAAAGCTCCTTCCATGGAAAATAATTGGAGGAATGCTCCAGCTCCGTGGTTACTATATTGTTCTCCGGCCCTAACAGGCCATCCATTCCGGCAGCCACGAGATTAATTGCCTCTGTACTGCTTTTTGTATATACAATTTCCTCCGGCGTACGTGCGTCAATCCAATGGCTGACCGTTTGCTTTGAGTGCGCATAGTATTCTGACGCCCTGCTGCTGAGTGGATAATTCCCCCGATGAATGTTGGAGTTTTCTGATAAATAAAACTGCTTTACCCTGTCAATTACCCCTTCGGGCTTCTGGGAGGTGGCTGCATTATCCAGATAAACCAGCCTTTTATTCTGACTGAAAACAGGGAACTTACTGCGTATCTCCTGTTGTTCCATATTTCTCACCTGTCTTTCCATACTTTATAACCATACGGCATAAATCATCTATGGAAGCAATTTCAACTGCATCCTCATCCGTAAAATGAATTCCCAGTTCCTTTTCAATAAAAAGTATCAAAAGCGTTTTTTTCTGTGTCACCAGATTACTCTGATGACAGTCATATTTTTCTATTTTCGACTGAATCACCTGATCCGGCAGAGAAGCGTCCTCCTTATTCCGGCTTTTAATGCTTAATATGATAAGCTTTCTGATATCGTCTGTTTCATCCTCCGGTATCATCAGCTTGCAGCACACCGCCTTTTTCAAAAGAGTCTTTATGGTTTTTTCATTCCGTTCATTTCCGGAAATATATGTAATTTCCTTCAAAAGCTTTTTTGACTCATTTGCCTTTTCAATTATCGTTTCAATCATACAATTCCACCGTCTGTTTTAAATAAATTCTCGATATGTTCATGAAATTATTTGTTTATTCTTGTGTTTTCTTGATTTTTATTATATAATATGCACAAATTATTTTTTGATATAAAAATCATGTTTTTTTGCATTTTATTCAAAGGAGAACCCATGTCAACTCTTTACAAAAGCTTTTTGGAAAATTTCCCCGATGAATTTTCCATTGCTCATAAGATTGCCCCGCAGACAGAAAAAAAGACCTTCCATATGCATAAGCAGCTGGAGGTCATTTACACAATCTCTTCTAATATGAAATGCCGGACGGAAAAAGGCGTCCGGTCGATCCCCAAAAACAGTCTGGTTCTTCTTAATTCCATGGATCTTCATTATTTCTTTACAGATCCCGGAAGCGGCCTGTGTGACCGGTATGTTCTTTACTTTTCACCGTCTTTTATCTCACCTCTTTCCACTCAGGAGGTTAACCTTCTGGAAAGCTTTAATGTAAGCCGGATGGAGCATCCCATCATCCTTTCAGCGCCCGAATGTCAGCAAATCCACTGGCTGTACCTGATGGATCAGATGATTTCTCAGCTGGAGCTTGTCAATTCTGCTTCCCCCTGTCAGGACAGCTTCGGAACTGTACTTCATATCAAATTCCTTTTAGGGCAGTTTCTTTTAATGGTAAATCAGCTTTACTGGCAATCTTACGGGAATGTCCAAAGCGCTCTATACAAAAACCACTCTCATCTTGTAATGGAAATATGCGAGTTTATACACAGCCATATCCAATGCCCTATTTCTGCAGATTCACTTGCCGACCACTTTCATATCAGTAAAACCCAGCTGTACTACCTCTTTAAAGAGGTTCTTGGAACTACTGCCGGAGATTTTCTGATCGAATGCAGAATGACCTGCGCTAAAAATTATCTGATCAACAGCGAGTATTCTGTTGAAATGATCAGTGAACTGGTTGGTTACCACAATTTAAGTTCTTTTTCCAGAACCTTTAAAGCTCTTTCCAACTGCAGCCCCCTGCAGTACAGGAAAAAACACAAGCTTCATTCTCAGAATGACAGAGGGGAATAAAAAAGGAAAGGCGAACATTCCTCGTCTTTCCTTTCGTAATTCCTTAACTTTCCATCTGCCGTCCCAGAAATCCGGCGGCAGTAACTGCCAGCTTCATTTCCATCTCGCCAAACCGTGCCTTTGGTTCCCGGCTCATAAGCGAGACAGAACCAATGGCGTCTCCTTCACAGATAATAGGAGCAATAACCTGGGCGGTAATGCCCTCCAGCTCTTCATCCACCAGCTGAATCACATTTTTTTCATCCTTTCCGGCCTGATAGGTGATACGGTCGTTGATGGTCTGCTCCAGAGAACGGCTTATGGTCTTTTGCAACAGCTCCTTTCTGGAGCCGCCCGCCACAGCCACTACCTGATCCCGGTCTGTAATACAGACGATCAGGCCGGTAGACTGGGCCATGGCGTCTGCATACTGACCAGCAAAGGCAGTGAGCTCCATCATGGGAGAATACTTCTTTAAAATAATCTCTCCCTCACGGTCTGTAAAAATCTCGAGAGGCGTTCCCTCACGCAGCCGAAGAGTGCGCCGGATTTCCTTGGGTATTACCACCCGCCCCAGATCGTCGATTCTTCTTACAATTCCTGTAGCTTTCATAAAAGCTTCCTCCATTTGTCAGTTTTTGTAATATCCTAAAAAGGATTCTGACAAGAATCCTTTATCATAGGAATAGTACTATTATCTGTAAACAGAGGATTTTTATACCTCATAAAAACATTGAAGCCCTGCTTCCAGCCTTTACGTCAGCGACTTGCACAGATACATGAAACCATCTGAATCTATTAATATTTTTCTAAAATATCAGACCGAACAAAATGTGTCCCTTCAACCTTCAGCTTTAATTCAGGGAACAGATATGGACGTGTTACAAACAAAGGGCCCTTCGATGTGCTAATAACCGTATCTTCACTTTTGGTCCCTGTAATAGATGGATTCCAACAAAATGCCTGATTCATAACAATCTCACCATGATGAGAAAAATCAATTCGATAATCCCTGGGAACATACCCAATCGGACCACCCTGATGATGACGATTAAATTCTTCTGCATAACCCAATCGTTCATACGCCTCTTTTGCAGCCAATAGAGGCGATTGATACGTCATGCCCGGTACAGATGCCGCAATCATTTCACAGTCTATATGTACATTATCCAAATACTGCTTTTTCAATTCTGGACTTACAGGAACGAAATTCACATACCGGGTTAAACAAATCACTAATCCCTTATAGCGAATATTCCCCCCCATCTGAACACGCTCCTGTATTTTTTTATCCGTAGCTATTGCGTGACGGTATCGATAAATACGTTCATCAGAGCCACAGAATAAAGACATGATCTCTAACCCCTCTTCCCGTGCTCTTGCAGCTATCCTTGCTGTTACAGACCATTCTGTCTCTCCTGGTCTAAGGGTTGCTGCGGTCTCCTCAACAATACGGGACACAATACTGCCGCCTTCCTGGTATCGCTCTACTTCCTCAGGAGTAAGAGAAAAACGCAGTTTTTGAATATCTTCATAATGATTCCCTGGCCCGTAGTCTCTGGCCAAAGGGCGATCCCCGCAAATATCTCTCAATGTCCTCTCTTCAAAATCCCGATCATGCCAAATACCGGAATAAATCGAAAATCCCAGTTCCTCCAGCTTTTCTTCCTCTGCCATACGGGGAGCTTCAATATTTGTGGTTATAGCATATAGTTTATCTGCTGTCACAAGCAAGCCACAGTTTCCCATTTCCCCCACAGCTACATAATTGATGCCCCCACAGGTAAGCCATGAGAAATTGTCCTGACGCTTTAAATAAAAAGCATATAGCTTTTCTTTTTCAATTAAACTCCGTAACCGTTCTATCTTTTCAATAAACTCACGAGTTTGCCTCATTGCGCCTCTTCTCCTTTAATCTTATGCGTAATGTTCCAGTCATACTCCATACAATTGTAAACACAGAAATAGCCATCAAAACGGCAGATATTGGACGTGAAAACAGGATCGTCCAACTTTCATGTATCATGAGAGTACGATTTAAATTTTGTTCAGCCATAGATCCAAGAATTAATCCTAAAATCAACGGCGGAGCAGGGTAATGAAATTTTTTCATAAAATATCCTAAAATACTAAATATCAATGCAAATACAGCATCTCTGGTGCTTCCAGACAGGGAATATGCTCCCAAAAAACAGAATAATAAAACTGCCGGCATAAGAATCGTGCGTGGTATACTGAGTATTTTGATCCAAAGCCGGGTTCCCAAACCGCCCAGAATCAATATCACAAACTGCATCACAATAAATGCAAGGAAAAATGTCTGCATTTCCGTTCCCGTTTCCTGAAACAGAGATGGCCCCGGTTTTATGCCAACTAACATAAATGCTCCCAACATAACCGCAGTTACTGCATCTCCCGGCACACCAAGGGTAATGAGGGGAATCATAGCTCCGCCAGTGGTTGCATTATTTGCACATTCGGATGCGGCTAATCCCTCGATGGAACCTTTTCCATATAACTCCGGTTTGCGAGCTACCTTTTTTGACAGCTCATATCCCATAAAACACGCAATTGCACCGCCTGCACCCGGGGCAATTCCTATCACTATTCCTGTTATCGCTGCAACCAGCATTGGAAGCAAAATACTCTTCCATTCATCCATGGTCAGCATAAATGAACCATAATCTTTTTCCTGCTTCGGTGGTTCACTCCGATTTGTCACATCAATCAGCACCTGCGTCATCGCAAACAGTCCTACAAGAAGAGGCAATACTCCTATTCCTCCTGAAAGAAGAGTTGTGCCAAATGTAAATCGAGACGATCCTGTAATTACATCTACTCCAATACAGCTGAGAAGCAACCCCAAAAAACCGGAAATAAGACCTTTAATAAAGTTTTCACCTGAACCTGCAATTAACGTCAGCCCAAACAACGCAAGGGCAAAATATTCAGGTGCCTGAAACTTCAACGCAAACTTTGCCAAAAACGGTGATACGAACATCAAACACAAACCGGAAATTACTCCACCAATCACAGAAGCAACCAATGCCACTGTAATTGCTTTTCCGGCTTTGCCCGCCTGAGCCAGTGGGTATCCGTTCAATGTCGTTGCAGCAGCTGACGGTGTTCCTGGAGCCTGAATAAGTATTGCTGGAAGCGAACCCCCATACATTGTTCCACAAAACATTCCAGCCATTACTACCAAAGCAGGCACCATATCCAAATTGTAAATCAAGGGTAAAAGCAAAATAATGCCAGTTGAACCAGACAAACCAGGAATTGCTCCAATGATGATACCGCTGATACATCCCACCAGCATCATACCAATGGTAGACGGATCAGCCAATCCTGCCAGTACCGCTCCAAAATCATAATTCATCCCTTCACCCCCTAAAATATTCTTCCCTTAGGAAGCATCACATAAAATACCTTTACAAAAAGATAATATGTTACAATCGAAAAAACAACGCTGATTATGACCATACGAAACCATTTACGTTCACCATATATAAGCATAAATAAAAAAAAGAACAGCGTTGTTGATATAATGTACCCAAGCGGCTGGACAAGCCAAACATATACCCCAAAACTGAGTAGCAGACTTCCAGCCCCAAATAAATCGGCAGCTTTCAGCACAGCTTTATCCTGATCAGGATTTTTACGTAATGCCATATAAGACTTCACTGCCTGTATTGCCCCCAATACTCCCAGACAGATAGTCACAAACTGAGGGAAGCCTCCTGCTCCCAGACCAGCAGATGGCTCTGGAAAACGGGATGCACTCATATACCCCAGTACAGCTAATGCAACAAGACCGCAACCGGTATAGCAATCTGCTCTGTTTGTCATGAATAAATCGCCCCTCTCTGAATGGGATGGAGACTATTTACTGTCCCCACCCCAGCTGCATAAATGTGTCTAATCCGGCAAATCTTTATGATCCGTATTTTTCTCCCAATTTATTAAGCTGAATAATCTCTTTATACATTGCATCTTCTTCCTTCAAAGCAGCTGTATAATCTTCTGTTCCCAGGAATTTCACTTCCATATTTAATTCTTTTGCCTGCTTTTGGAATTCTTCATTTTCAGATATTTTCTTAAAAATGGATTCTAACTGCTCTACTACTTCTTTAGGAACGCTTTTGTGAATTACAAATCCACGATCCTGATTATTTACAACATCAAAACCAAGTTCTTTTGCAGTAGGCACATCTGGGAAAAACTGTGAGCGTTCTTCTGCCAACAGACAAAGCATACGCAATTCCCCTGATTCTACGCTGGTTAAACCTTCAGAAGGAACATTGACAGAACAATCAACCTCTCCACTCAAAGTAGCCTGTGCCGATGCAGAACCTCCATCATAACCGATATGATTAGCTTCAATTTCTGTAGCCAAACAGAACTGCAATGCTGCAAGATGATTTCCTCCGCCTGCACCAGAATTTCCTATCGTCAGCTTTCCTGGATTAGCTTTTGCATATTCTACTAAATCCGAAACCGTCTCAAATGGAGAGTCATTACGCACTAAAATATACGGATTTCCACTAACCATATTTGCTATAGGCTGAAAATCATCAACAGCATACTTGGTTTCCTGCATATGCGTTTTAATTGTCTGCGCTGTTGCCCAACTTAACAAATTATATCCATCTTCCTCATATCCCAGATATTCTGTAACTCCCTGAACACTGGAACCACCCTCTACGTTAGAAATTACCAGTGGCTGTCCATTTGCGTATTCCTTAAATGACGCTGCCACTGCCCGTACCATAAGATCCTGACCTCCTCCTACTTTCCATGCAACAACCGCACTTACCGGCCGATCCGGATATCCCGAAGCATCCCCTTTTTCTGTTTCTTTCGTTTCTTCCGGAACGGCTGCAGCAGCTTCTTCTGACGCGGCTACGGTAGTTTCTGCAGTAGTGGCCGCAGTGGTTTCTTTTTCTGATGCTCCGCATCCAGCCATTAAAGCAGCCGCCAATACACAACTAATCATTACACTCCATTTTCTTCTCATAATTGTTGCTCCCTTCCTTGGTAATAAATTAAAAAATAATTTCTCTCTTTTCATTAGATGAACGATATGCAGCCTGTATCACCTTAAGACTTCTGATTGCCTCTTCTCCAGTTACCAGCGGATCTCTCCCCTCCAACAGTGCGGCAATAAAATCTTCATACTGTTTTCTATGAGAAGTGTCCTCAATATCCGGAGTCTGATTAAGCTGATTTGCTTTTTCCGGATTTAAAACTGCTTCAAATTCTGGCTGTGGTCCATCCTGAAAAGAGTAAAATGTCAAATAATCATTGCGAATAATAACCGTTCCCTTTTCTCCAAATATTGCCAATTCTGAATAAAGTCCTGGATAGGAACAGGTTGTTCCTTCAATTGTTCCCAGAGCACCACTCTCAAACTCAAGATCAGCCAGACCAATATCCTCTGTTTCAATTTGAGGATGTCTCAATGTCCTGCACTTAGCACTGATGCTTTTAGGCTCACCCATTATCGATAAAAGCAAATCAATATAATGAATTGACTGGTTCATAAGCGCACCGCCTCCATCATATTTCCAGGTGCCCCGCCAGGGATTGGCATAATATGCATCATCACGATACCAGATCGTACGGGACGCTCCCCATATAAGCTTCCCCATAAGCCCTTCCTGAATAGCCTTTCGCAACAGACACATAGGTTCATCAAAACGATGCTGCATGATTATACTTAACTTTACATTATTTTCTTTACATACATCTATCATTTCCTGAGCACGATCCAATTCTGTATCCATTGGTTTTTCACAAATAATGTGCTTTCCGGCTCTGGCAGCTGCTACCGCAAGCTCTGCATGAAGACCTGAAGGAAGACAAATTGCTACCGCATCAACATCATCTCTTTTTAACATTTGATTCAGATCCGTATAATATTCACAGTCATACTGCTCTGCAAGTTCTCTGGCAGCAACTACATCTGTATCCAAAACTGCTGTCACCTTTGCTCCTTCAATAGAATTAATTACCCTGGCATGTAATTTCCCTATAAATCCACAACCTGCCACGGCAAATCCCATCATTTTCACATTTATTGCCCTCCTCTTTAGTTATTTTCTAATAATATTATAAAACATTTACCTGAAATTTACCTTGTGATTGATGGGAATTACATTGTAAAAGCTGTCAATTTTTATAGAAACTCAATTTTTTTCTATACATATTATCTAGTTTTTATTGATTTATTTCATTTTTTTAGGTATTATTGTTTTAAAAACAAGGAGACAGAATACATTGAATATCAAAAAGCAAGCATTTATAGCACACTCATATACGATAGACAGGGATTTTAGAATTTTTTTTTACTCCGATACTAACAGTACACATTTGTACAATCATTTACATGACTTTTTTGAAATGTTTATTTTGATTTCTGGTCGTATTCAGTATAAAACTGCCGGAAGTTCCTTCTTTTTACAACCCAAAGATATCTTATTTCTAAACCAGCACCAGCCTCACTGCCCAGTTCTTATTGATCGCACCCGCCCATATGAACGAATTGCTTTACATATCTCAAAAGAAATTCTGGAGCACCTCTCCACTCCTGATTTTAATCTATGTGAATGTTTTACAAGAAATGTGTTTACTGTATATCATTACCCTCAGGAAATATATAATAAGCTCTTCCCTCTCATTAATCGGTTATTTTCTGTTACAGACACGGAAAATCCAAGTAATGTATTATTAGGAAGAGCTTATTTAACAGAACTTTTTGTAGAAATAAATAACTATAATAAAAAACCCTCCATTTACTCCTTTAATGCTGATACTACCGATCTTCAAATTCCCGCCATGGTCCGCCAATTTGTTTTAGAGCATCTGGATCAGAATATCACGGTGGAAATGCTTGCTAATTATTTCTTTATGAATAAATATTCCTTTATGCATACTTTCAAGCGTTGCTGCGGTATCAGCTGCTATCAATTTATTCTTCAGCAAAAAATGGAGGCGGCTACAGAAATGATCCTTAAAGGTCTTTCTCTGACCACAGTAAGTCAATCCTGTGGTTTCAATGATTATTCAAATTTTTACCGCTGTTTCCGCCGCTTCTATGGATATTCTCCCAAAGAGGCAGCCGCAAATATAATATCATGCCACAAAAACTAATTTTCTCTGCTTATTTACCCTCACCCTCCTCCAGATACTCCACCACATAAAACTCATACCCGTTCACCACAGTAGTATTTCCATATGTATCCTTACGCTTAAATTTTCCTCCGTAATTCGCATGGACATGACCGTGGAAAAAGAATTTAGGCTGGTATTTATCCATCAGAGCAAGAAATGCTTTAAACCCTCTGTGGGGCAGATCGTCCATATCGTTCAGGCCGAATGCAGGCGCATGGGTTACCAGAATATCAAAGCCTCTGTGCCACAAAAGCTTCCATCTCAGCTTCCGGATGCGTGCGCGCATCCGGCGTTCCGTGTACTGGTTGGCCGATCCCGGAATGTACTCCATGGAACCGCCCAGCCCCAATATCCTGATTCCCTTATACACATAAATATCATCCTCAACACAGATACAGCCCTCCGGCGGCTTATAAGCATATTTATTGTCATGGTTTCCCCTGACATAAACCAGAGGCGCATGGCATACGCTTGCAAAAAAGGTCAGATATTCCGGCGGAAGATCTCCGCAGGAAATCAGAAGGTCAATATCCTTGATCCTCTCAGGATCATAGTATTCATACAGGAGCTTTGACTCCTGATCTGACAAAATCATTATGTTCATACCGCTATTTCTCCGTCTGTACGCTCTCATCTACCTGAACGCCCTGAAGCTGCATCCGCTCCCTCGCCTCATCGTTCAGTTCCTCTATATCCGGCACATGGCCTATTACATTTTCAGCCAGCCAGTTCATGGTAACAATATCCTCTGACCGAATACCTTCTCCATCTTTGCACCGAGCCGTTCCCTCCTGGTCATATATCAGCCCCTCAAAGGGATGGAAATTTCCGGAACGGACAGAATGTTTTAAAAATTCTATAAGACGCAGCGTACCGCGGGGCAGATTTCCGGAACAGATTACATCAATCACATCTGCCGACATTCCCCACCAGTAGTTTACCGCCTTCTTTCCTTTTCTGGCTTCCAGCTCATCATTGCTCTCGAAAGCCAGCTGAACCATCCGCTCATAAAACTTTCCCCAATTCCAGATTGGTGAAGCCAGATTATACACCTCGCCATTTTCTTCCTGTACATAAAGTCCGTATTCTCTGGAGGGCTGTCTGGGAATAATCATGTCTTTTCCCGAAATATACCGGATTCCCCGTTCCCTCAGCCGCTCTGCCGCCGTTTTTTCCTGATGAACCCTGCGCCATTCCAGATATACCTTAACGTAGGGGTTAATCATTCTGGCGCCCATGGCAAAGGCGTTGATATCTGCCAGTATTCCATAGGTTGGCTGATCCGCAATATATCCCAGCCGGTCTTCTCTGGAGACAGCCGCCGCAATGGCTCCCATGAGGAATTTTGCCTCATACATTCTTGCATAATAGGTACAGATGGAGGAATAGGACATATTTACAGAGCAGTTATAAATCTTCACCTCCGGATGCCGGATGGCAGAACGGACACTCTGGTTTGCCATCTTGGAATTTGTGGTAAAAATCATAGAACAGCCTGACAGAATCTCTTTTTCAATGGCTTTTTCTATATCCGCCTCTGTGTCAGCCCCTTCAACCATCATGGTTGAAATACGCCCCTCAAAGGCTTCCTCCAGATATTGTCTTCCTAATTCATGTCCATAATTCCAGCTGGAGTTTTCAATCGTATCTGCATAAATAAATCCGATCTTCAAATGCTCCGGCATATTATCAGCAGGAAGGAACCATTTCCAGATAGAGGGCTTATGATCTGTTTCCATCTCCTGAGGCTCCTCAATCAGTTCAACCTTGCTCCCCCTGTTTGCAAGCTGAATCTCTTCCCAGATCTTCATCAGCGCCCGGTACATTTCCCGCTCGGTCTGTCCCTTAACACTGTCATAGCCATAAATTTCAATATAAACCAGAAATGCATCTCCCTCTGTAAGCTGAAGCTGCTCTCCATGGGCCATACTGTATGCCTTTGCAAAACGTCCGTAAGCGGACCGGAAAAACAGGCGCTCTTCCTGATTCCAGATCTGCTCCGAATCCATTCCCATCAGCTCCAGAAGCTTTTTATAACTGCCTTCCTTGCTGAACCATACATCGCAGTTGGATGAAATGCGGTAAAAATCCAGGAATTCATAGTACAGCCTGTTCTCCTTTTCATCCGTCCGTTTAGGAATCAGACGGGTTACGGTTCCGGGAATACTGTAGGCTCCCAGATATTTCATCACGCTGACCCGTTTATTTCCTTCCTGAACGTAAAACTGATTCATAAATTCATAGGCCACAACCGGGTCCTGAATTCCCTCATCTACCTGATATTTGTAGAGGGAAGTCCACTTCGCTCCAAACTCGGACCGTTCCGGCAAAAGGGGCATGAAATTGCTGGCAAAGGAACTGGAACGCTCCGCAGTCTTTGTTCCCACCATTTTTGCCAGGGGAATGTCCATCACTCCCAGATTGACGGCTGCTACAATATCCGTATTAGCCAAAATATTATCCAGCACGGGAAGGTACGGATACTCGCCTCTTGCCAGAGCATCCTGATACCGTTTTCTTCCCATTTTCAATGCATATCCATAATCTGTATCCGGCATAACGCTTACCTCCTGTCTTCTGATTTCCCATCTGCTCCGTTACGGCCCGGTTCCTGCTGCCTCAGAGCTTCCAGCTGTTCCAGCATGGTTCTGGCCTTTTCCAGCATGATTAAGCTGTCACTGTTTTTATTTCTCCTGTCTACATAATGAAATACCGGCGTTTCTCCCGGCACCAGCTTTAACTCGCCCTTATAGGACTGCACAAAGGCCGGAATCTCATTGATATTCAGCTTTGCCTTCTGGTACATGGTCAGCCGGATTTCCTGACGGTTTACAAATACCTCCGTCACATAGGCTCTGTGAGCCAGCGCCCGCACTGTGGCAATCTTCAAAAGATTTTCCACACTTTTGGGAATGTCTCCGAACCGGTCTAAAAGCTCATCCTGCATATCCATATATTCCTCTTCTGTTTCAATGGCAGAAATTCTCTTGTAAATATCCAGCTTCTGATATTCGTTTTTAATATAGGACGGAGGAATGTATGCGTCAATATCACATTCTACTCCTGTCTCATAAAGGTCTTCCTCTGTTTCCTCTCCCTTTAATGCCAGTACAGCCTGATTAAGCATTTTGCAGTAAAGATCATAGCCTACTGCTTCCATGTGACCGTGCTGCTCTGCACCCAGCACATTTCCGGCTCCGCGGATTTCCAGATCGCGCATGGCAATCTTAATTCCTGATCCCAGCTCCGTAAACTCCCTGATGGCCTGAAGACGTTTTTCCGCCTCTTCCTTTAAAAGCTTGTCTCTCTTATACATAAGAAATGCATAGGAGGTGCGGTTGGAACGGCCTACACGGCCTCTGAGCTGGTACAGCTGAGACAGGCCCATATGATCTGCATCATGGATAATCATGGTGTTGGCATTGGGAATATCCAGTCCTGTCTAAATGATCGTGGTGGACACCAGCACATCAATCTCTCCGTTGATGAAATCCGTCATAATCCGTTCCAGCTCATGCTCACGCATCTGTCCGTGGGCAAAGGTAACAACTGCATCCGGCACCATGGCCTGAATTTTACCTGCCACCTCATCAATATCTGTTACACGATTGTATACATAATACACTTGTCCATTCCGGGCCAGCTCCCGATGGATCGCCTCCCGAACCATTTCCTCATTGTACTCCATTACATAAGTCTGAATAGGCGTCCGGTCTACCGGAGGCTCCTCTAACACGCTCATATCCCTGATTCCCGCCAGACTCATGTGAAGGGTTCTGGGGATAGGAGTGGCCGTCAGAGTCATCACATCCACATTTTCCTTCATCTGCTTAATCTTTTCCTTGTGGGTCACACCGAAACGCTGTTCCTCATCTATAATCAAAAGTCCCAGATCCTTAAACTGAAGATCCTTTGAAAGAACCCTGTGGGTTCCAATCACAATATCCACCAGACCTTTTCGCAGTCCCTCCAGTGTTTTTCTCTGCTGGGACGGGGTACAGAAACGGCTCATCATTTCAACCCGCACAGGAAAATCCTTCATTCTCTGGACAAAGGTATTATAGTGCTGCTGGGCCAGAATGGTGGTAGGAACCAGATATACTACCTGCTTACTGTCCTGAACCGCCTTAAAGGCCGCCCGCAGTGCAATCTCTGTCTTTCCATAACCCACATCACCGCAGATCAGCCGATCCATAATTTTCGGGCTTTCCATATCTGTCTTTACTGCCTCAATGGCGTCTAACTGATCCTCTGTTTCATCATAGGGGAACAGTTCCTCAAACTCCCTCTGCCACACCGTATCGCTACCGTACTGAAAGCCCTTCTGCTCCTGACGGGCCGCATAAAGCTTTACCAGATCCTTGGCGATCTCCTGAACCGCACCCTTTACCTTTGCCCGGGTTTTCGTCCATTCTGTTCCGCCCAGACGGTTCAGCTTTGGCTTTTTGGCCTCTGATCCTGCATATTTCTGGATACTTTCCAGCCGGGTGGCAGGCAGATATAAATTGCCTCCGTCTCCGTATTCAATCTTGATATAATCCTTTACCACCTTGTCCCGCTCTACCTTTTCAATTCCCCGGTAGATACCAAGACCGTGCTCCTCATGAACCACATAATCTCCCACAGACAGCTCGGAAAAGCTCTGAATCGCCCGGCCCTGGTAGTTCTGCTTCTTTCTCTTCTTTTTCTTCTTTTCTACCCCGAACATATCCCCTTCGGTAATGAAAACGAATTTGAGCAGAGGATACTCGAAGCCCCGGTGAAGATTTCCGTAAGTAACCATGATCTCTCCGGGAAGAACCTTTCGTTCCATACGTTTTTCATCTGTATCTGCCCCACCCCCGTCGGGACAATAGGCTCTCAGATCATATTCTCTTAAATCACCTGCCAGACGGCTGGCTCTTGTGCGGGAGGCTGACAAAAGCACCACCCGATAGCCTTCCTTTTTCCATCGGGTCAGATCCTTAATTAAAATCTCAAAACTGTTCTGATAAGAATTTACATTTCTCACATCAAAACTGAACTTCTGATTCACCTTCATGCCCTGAGGCTTCTGATCCAGTCCTGTAAGCATAACGCTGTAAGGGCCCTGAAGCCTCCCCAGAACCTGTCCGGCAGGATAAAGCAGTTCTGTCTGTCCCGGCAGCAGATAGCCCTTTTCCAGACGGTGAACCATACTTTCCCGAAATTCCAGCTCAATGGTTTCTCCCCGTTCCTTTAACCGTCCCGGCTCATCCAGATAAACCACACAGTCTCCCTTTGGAAAATAATCGGAAAATGACACTGTTTCCGGACAGAAATACCGGATATAGCCATCCAATCCGCCCCTCTTCCAGCCCTCTCTGATTCCTTCTGTCAGTTCCCGGATGATTCCCCGAATCCGAATTGCCTCTTCCCTGCGCTTCTGCCCCTCCAGAGCCTTTACATAGGAGGCTGTTTCCTCCTCCAGACGCTTTACACCTTCCGCCAGCTGTTTTTTTGTCAAAACCGTTTCCGATGCCGGATAGATTACAACCCGGTCTAACTGTTCCACAGACCTCTGGCTTTCCGGATCAAAGGTGCGGATGGAATCCACCTCGTCATCCCACAGCTCAATCCGTACTGGTACTTCTTCTGTCAATGGGAAAATATCTATGATGCCGCCTCGGATAGAAAACTGGCCCATACCATCTACCTGGCCCATGCGCTCATAGCCCAGCTCGGTAAGACGTTCCTTCCACTGGTCCAGCTCAATCACCTGTCCGCACTCCACAGTCACTGCATGCTGTTTTAAAAATGCCAAAGGCATAAGATGATCCATCAAACCGTCTATTGTGGCAACAACCACACCGCCTTCATCCTCCATCAGATGACGCAGCACCGAAATCCTCTGGCGGGTCATCAGATTTCCGTGAATGTCTGCAGCATAAAAAAGCAGATCCTTGGCCGGATAAAGCCAGACCTGCCGGGTAAAGCTGCGGAAATCATCATAGATCTCCTTTGCCCTCTGCTCATCATAGGTTACAACCAGCTTCCAGGGAAATCCCCCGTCCTCTCCCAGCTCATGCATAAGGTGAACCTTCTGGGATTCCAGAGTTCCGGCTGCCTGCAGAGGCCCCTTTGCCTTTTTCAAAGCCTCCAAAAGATTTTCATATTCCTGTAATTCCAGTAACGGGTTTTCCATGACTTCCCTTTCTGCCTTTCCTTGATAATCTTTAGGCTTCCTTATGCCCATTAAACTGATTCATCGCCGCATCCGCACCGTCCGTAATCATCATCCGGGCTGCCTGAGCCGCTGTCTTAAAGGCTTCCTCCATGACTTTTCTGTCTTCAGCAGAAAAACGGCTCAGCACATAATCTGCCAGATCCATTCTGGGAGGCTTTGCTCCTACGCCAACCTTAATCCGCGGAAATTCCTGTGTTCCCAGATGGGCAATAATATTCTTTATGCCGTTATGCCCTCCTGCACTGCCCTTTCTGCGGATTCGAAGCTGTCCCGGCTCCAGACTGATATCATCATATATTACAATGATATGCTCCGGATCAATCTTATAGAAATCTGCGGCCTCCCGGACGCTTTCACCGCTTAAATTCATAAAGGTCTGAGGCTTTAAAAGGATTGCCTTTTCCCCGCCGATAATGCCTCTGCCGTAGAGGCCCTTAAACTTTTTCTCCTCCACAGATGTATTCAGCATATCTGCCAGCACATCCAGGGTATCAAAGCCTGCATTGTGTCTTGTCTTATCATATTCTCTTGTAGGATTTCCCAAACCAACGATCAAATACATGTATCTTTTCCCTCTCTGTGTCCGTCTTTTACAGACACGCCCATAAGCGCTAGACTCCCCCACAGGGGGTGTCTAACGCTTATCTTTTCTTTTATTCTATCAAATTATAAGCGGATTGTAAATGCAGCTCTCAGGCAGCGTCCGGCTCCTGATATTCTCTCGTTTCCGCCATGGTTTCTCTGGCCCGCTTTTCTGTAAACAGTCCGCACTCTACCAGGCGTTCCAGCACCTGCTCCTGCCTTTTAGCTGCCAGAGCGGGATTTACAGTGGGGGCATATTTGGACGGAGCATTGGGAACTCCAGCCAACAGAGTGCTCTCATAATCATCCATCTCCTCCGGAGCCTTTCCGAAGTAGCCTTCACTGGCATCTCTGATACAGTAGTACCCGTTTCCAAAGTAAATGGTATTCACATAAAGCTCCAGAATCTCATTTTTGCTGTACTGACGTTCCAGTGCAAAGGCCATAAAAACCTCCGCCGCCTTACGTTCCATCTTCTTTTCCTGGGTAAAATAGAGATTCTTTGCAAGCTGCTGGGTAATGGTACTTCCGCCTTCTACGAAAGCTCCGGCCCTCAGATCATTAATCAACGCCCTGGTAATGGCAATGGGGTCAATACCGATATGGCCGTAAAACCGGTGGTCTTCCACAGAGAGAACCGCATCCACATAGGTTTCCGGAAGTTCAGCAAACTCCGTATAGCTTTCCTTTGAGCGAATCTGCTCTACCTTGTCTGTCAGGCTTACCTGACCGATGGCGTCCCGGTACATATCATAGCCCCTGAACCCTATATTTACACAGATACATACAGCCGCCGCTGCCATGATTCCAACCGTCCATTTAACGCCTTTTTTTAATAAATTCCAGTTTTTACCAATTCTCATCTGCCCACCTTCTTTCTCTTTCGTATTTTTATTTCCTATGATATCATTCTAGCACAGTCTGCCTTTTATGTCTTTGAGAAAGCCTTAAAGAACTCTGACATAAATCTGACGCTTTATGAAATATTTTCTAAAGACCATTCCACTTTTCCCCGATTCCATGATAGAATGGAGCGGTAAAACACACAAGGAGAATCTTTATCATGGAAAACGCTAATAAAAACCGTTCCGGTACAACGGATCTGACCGTGGGACGCCCCCTGGCTCAGATCCTTCGTTTTGCCCTTCCCCTGGTACTGGGCACCCTGTTTCAGCAGCTCTACAGCTTTGCTGATACCGTTATCGTAGGCCGCTGCCTGGGAACTGACGCTTTAGGAGCCGTAGGAACCACCTATTCCCTTAATTTCCTGATTCTTGGATTTGTACAGGGCGCCTGCGTAGGCTTTGGCATACCGGCAGCCGAATCCTTTGGGGCAAAGGACAACAAAAATCTGGAGCGTTTTCTGATAAATGGAGCCGCTCTCTGTATCGGACTCAGCGCTGCCTTTACCATTGTGACAGTTCTGGCTGCTCCTCCCCTGCTTAAGCTCATTCATACGCCGCCGGAGCTTTTTGATGACGCCTCCCTTTATATCCGTATTATTTTCATAGGCATCCCCGCAACTGTGCTGTATAATTATTCCTCCAGCGTCCTGCGGGCTATGGGAGATTCCAGACATCCCTTCTACTTTCTTCTGGCAGCCAGCATCTTAAACATTGCCCTGGACTGGCTTTTAATCGTTCCTCTGGGAATGGGAGTAGACGGCGCAGCCATTGCCACGGTAATCAGCCAGGCGCTCAGCGGACTTCTCTGCACCTGGTGGTTCTTTTCCAAAACCTCTGGAAGCCACGGCCTCAGCTTTACCAGGGAAAAACTCCATCTGTCCGGTCATCACTGCAAAAAACTGGCCCGCATCGGCCTTCCCATGGGCTTTGAATACTCTGTTTCTGCCATTGGAGCTATTGTGATGCAGGATGCTATCAACCTCCTGGGCAGTACAGCCGTAGCAGCACAGACCGCAGGCGAAAAAATCCGGCAGATGTTCACCCTTCCCATGGAAAGCGTAGGCATGGCCATGGCAACTTATACAGGTCAGAACCATGGTGCAGGACGCACAGACCGCATCCGCCAGGGAATAAAAGACGGCTGTAAAATTCAGCTGTGCTACTGCGCCGCTGCCTGGGCCGCCATTTTCCTCTGTAAAAACTTTGCCGTAGGGCTGGTGCTTGGAAATTCAGATCCTGCTGTTACCGCAGGAGCACTGGAATATCTAAGCGTCATGAGCCTTCTGTTCTGCTTCCACGGCCTGTTAATGATCTTCCGAAATACCCTTCAGGGTCTGGGCTACAGTATACAGGCAGTTATATCCGGTGTAGGGGAGCTGATCGGCCGAAGTCTGGGAGGCCTTCTGGCAGTGACAAAACTTGGCTATCTGGGCATCTGCCTGGCAAATCCCATTGCATGGGCTCTGGCCATGTTTTACTGTATTTTCATGGTAACACGGGTAATGAAAAAAGAACGGTAGACCCCCTTTAATAACTGTGATAAACTATCACTGTACCGGTTCTTTCCCCTGTTGCCCCCAGGCTTTGAACCTGAAAGAGAGGAGAAATTTCTTATGAGTAAAAACAATCTGTATGATGTAATCATTATCGGCGCAGGCCCTTCCGGCATTTTCTGTGCCTACGAACTGATCCGGCAGAAACCGGAGCTTAAAATCCTTATGGTGGAAAAAGGCCGTCCTATCGAAAAGAGAGTCTGCCCCAAACGGACAACCAAAGTCTGCGTAGGCTGCAAACCATGTTCTATTACCACAGGCTTTGCAGGCGCAGGAGCATTTTCCGACGGAAAGCTTTCCCTGTCGCCGGATGTGGGCGGAAACCTGCCAGAAATCCTGGGTTACGAAAAAACAGCCGAGCTGTTAAAGGAATCCGATGATATTTACCTTAAATTCGGAGCCGACAAAAACGTATACGGTGTGGATAAACAAAAGGAAATCGAAGAAATCCGCCGCAAAGCCATCAATGCCAACTTAAAGCTGATCGAATGCCCTATCCGCCATCTGGGTACGGAAGAAGGCTATAAGATCTATACCCGCCTTCAGGAGCATCTGCTTGCTCAGGGAATCGAGATGGAATTCAACACCATGGTAAAGGATATTCTGATTGAAGGAAATACTGTAAAGGGTATCATAACGGATAAAGACGAAACCTACTATGCACCGGAGGTTGTATCTGCCATCGGCCGTGAAGGCTCTGACTGGTTCTCCCATGTATGCGACAACCATCACATTGAAACAAAGGTGGGAACCGTAGATATCGGCGTCCGCGTAGAGGTCCGTGATGAGGTTATGAAATTCCTCAATGAGAATCTTTATGAAGCAAAGCTGGTCTACTATACCCCGACCTTTGACGATAAGGTGCGCACCTTCTGCAGTAATCCTTCCGGCGAAGTAGCTACAGAATATTACGAAAACGGTCTGGCAGTGGTAAACGGCCATGCATATAAATCACAGGAATATAAGACAAACAATACCAATTTTGCCCTTCTGGTAAGCAAAAACTTCACCCGTCCCTTTAACGAGCCCATCGAGTACGGCAAACACATTGCGCAGCTCTCCAATATGCTCTGCGGAGGCAGGATCATGGTTCAGACCTTCGGCGACTTCCAGAGAGGCCGCCGCACCACCGAGGAACGCCTCTGCCGCAACAACCTGATCCCGACCTTAAAGGATGCAGTTCCCGGCGATCTGTCCCTTGTATTCCCTTACCGCATTATGACGGATATCAAGGAAATGATCCTGGCCCTGGACAAGGTAACTCCCGGTATTGCCAGCGATGAAACCCTGCTCTACGGCGTAGAAGTTAAATTCTACTCCAACAAGGTAGTGGTTGATAAAGACTTTGAAACCAGCGTACATGGACTGAGAGCCATCGGCGACGGCGCTTCTGTTACCAGAGGCCTGCAGCAGGCTTCTGCAAACGGTATCAGCGTGGCGAGAAGTATTTTGAAGAGGATGTAATAAATACAGGCCCGCACTATCTCCGTGCGAGCCTGTATTTTTAAACTTTACTTAAATATAACCCCTATTCAGCCTCTGCTCCCTCATTTTCCAGCAATGTCATCTCATACTTCTCCAGAATGGTATTCTGGATCATTTCTCTGGTGCCGGAATTGATGGGGTGGGCGATATCCCGGTATTCACCGTCTGCCGCCCGTCGGCTGGGCATTGCAATAAACAGCCCTTTTTCTCCCTCAATCACCTTAATATCATGAATTACAAATTCATTGTCCATGGTGATAGACACAATCGCCTTCATTTTGCCTTCTTTTTCTACCCGTCTGACTCTTACATCCGTAACCTGCATGCTAATCCCCTTCCGTCTTCTCCGTCAGCCCCCCTGCCGCATCTTCCACGCACAGCAGAAAGATGACTGCACGTAAATTATAATGTATATCTTTCGTTCTTCTCTACCACGATCTTGATGTTTTCCGGAGTTCCGATATGAGTGGTATTGGCCCGGATCGTATCGCGGCTTTCAACGATACAGTTTTCAATCACTGTATTGTCACCGATATATACATCATTTAAAATGATGGAATTTTTAATCACACAGTTATTGCCAACGTAAGCCTTTTTAAACAGGATTGAATTCTCTACTGTACCATTTAAGATACAGCCGCTGGAAACAAGGCTGTTTCTCACAACAGCGCCCGGATTATATTTTGCCGGTGGCAGATCGTCAATCTTTGTATAAATATCCGGATACTCCCTGAAGAAGTAATTTCTCACTTCCGGCTTCAGGAAATCCATATTGGTCTTATAATAGGAATCTACCGTAGCGATATTGCTCCAGTAGCTGTCCATCTTATAGGCATAAATACGCTTTAAATTTTTATAGCGCACCAGAATATCATTTACCAGATCATAACGATCCTCTGCTGCGCAGCGCTCCAGAAGCTCAATCAGCTGTCTTCTGCGGATCACATAGATACCGCAGGAAATGGTAGTGGCATCGGACGCCATGGGCTTTTCCTCGAAGTCCACAATCCGTCCGTCTCCCGCCAGCTTTACACAGCCGAAACGGGTTACATCCGTACCCTCTTCCATGTCCTTGCAGACAACAGTAATATCTGCCTTTTTCTCGATATGGTATTCCAGAACCTTGTTATAATCCAGCTTATACACGCCGTCGCCGGAGGCGATCACTACATAAGGCTCATGGCTGTTCTTTAAAAATGTAAGGTTCTGATACAGGGCGTCTGCGGTGCCGCGGTACCAGTCTCCGTTTTCCGGAGTAATAGACGGAGTAAACAAAAACAGTCCGCCCTGCTTGCGTCCGAAATCCCACCACTTGGAAGAGCTTAAATGAAGATTTAAGGATCTGGAATTGTACTGTGTAAATACGGCCACATTCTGAATATGGGAATTGGTCATATTACTCAATGCAAAGTCAATGCTGCGGTAGCTTCCTGCAACCGGCATAGCGGCTACGGCTCTCTTGTTGGACAGCTCCCGCATTCTCTTGCTGTTTCCACCTGCTAAAACAATACCGATTGCTCTCATTTCACGCCACCTGCCTTTATAATGTAATTTCCGCCTGCCAGTATACCGTCAGGATAGTCGTCAATTGTTGTCTCACCTGCAACAGCTGTATTTCTTCCGATCTTTACGCCGTCAGGAATCACTGAATTTTCTCCAATGGTAGCCAGCTCAAACTGATATACCTTGAGGTCATAGGTGCTGGGCGCATAGTCTCCAAAGCCTACCTCTGCATTGGCTCCGATCTTTACATTTTCAGCGATAATCGCCTTGTCCACCACAGTGCCGGCTCCGATATGAGCTCCCTGCATCACAATAGAATCCCGGACTACGGCTCCCTCCTCAATGGTTACTCCCGCACCTACAACGGAATTGATTACCTGACCGTGAACCTCGGTTCCCTCGCCAATAATGCTGCGCTCAATCTTTGCATCATCCGCAATATACTGAGGCGGGATAACATCGCTCTTGGTATAGATTTTCCAGTATTCCTCATAGAGATTAAATTCAGGAATAATATCAATGAGTTCCATATTGGCTTCCCAATAGGAACCCAGCGTACCTACATCCTTCCAGTAGCCATTGTATTCATATGCAAAGATACGGTCCCCCTTGCCATGGCAGTACGGGATAATGTGCTTTCCAAAGTCACATCCCGGCTCGTCCTTCAGGCGTATCAAAGCATCTCTTAATACGGGCCAGCTGAAAATATAGATACCCATAGAAGCAAGATTGCTTCTGGGAACAGCAGGCTTCTCTTCAAACTCGGTAATCCGGTTAGTCTCATCTGTAATCAGAATACCGAAGCGGCTGGCCTCTTCAATAGGCACAGGCATGGCAGCAATGGTGACGTCCGCATTATTCGCTTTGTGATAATCCAACATAACCTCATAATCCATCTTGTAAATATGGTCACCGGAAAGGATGAGCACATACTCAGGATTATACGCTTCCATATATTCCAGATTCTGGTAAATCGCATTGGCTGTACCGGTATACCAGTCGCTGCCCTTGCTCCTTTCATATGGAGGTAAGATCGTCACGCCGCCTACGTTTCTGTCCAGATCCCACGGAATACCGATTCCAATATGGGCATTTAAACGTAATGGCTGATACTGTGTCAAAACTCCCACTGTGTCAATACCGGAGTTAATACAGTTGCTCAGCGGAAAATCAATGATGCGGTACTTCCCCCCAAAAGATACCGCCGGCTTGGCTACTTTCTGTGTCAGAACGCCAAGACGGCTTCCCTGTCCGCCAGCTAAAAGCATGGCAATCATTTCTTTTTTAATCACGTTATCACCTCTTGCTGTTATAATTTTTGTAAGTATAATTATAACACAAATTTTAGTTTCCGTATATAAATATTTAATTTTATTTTGTCATTTTTACGCAGTTTTCCGACATTTTTCGATTAAAAATTCCATAGTTCTTCTAATTTATCCATATCTTGTGTAATTATGCAGCCCTGAACTGCCTTATATCCCCCTCTGACAGCTTAAAGGACCTGAAAAAGCTTATACAGACCAGTAAAACAACTCTCTCCAAAGTCTCAGACTTGTTGAAAAATGCGGAAACTCAGGCCTGGAAGCCCTTGAAACATTGAGAGAAATATCATATAATCACGATATGCAGTTTTTAAGAAATATTTTTAATTGAAATCAATGGAAAAAGAAAGGGAGTTACCATTATTATGGATCTGATTACAGTAAGAGAATTATACAAGCATCCCGATCAGTATATGGATCAGGAAATAACCGTCGGCGGCTGGGTTCGCAGCCTGAGAGATTCTAAGTCCTTCGGCTTCATCGTTATCAGCGACGGAACCTATTTTGAGCCTTTACAGGCTGTTTACCATGACACACTGGAAAACTTCCAGCAGGTATCCAGGCTGGGCGTAGGCACTGCTGTCATTGTAAAGGGTACTCTGGTAGCTACACCGCAGGCAAAGCAGCCTTTTGAAATCCAGGCCACAGAAGTTACGGTAGAGGGAGCCTCCGCACCGGATTACCCGCTACAGAAGAAGCGCCACTCCTTTGAGTACCTGCGCACCATTTCCCATCTGCGTCCCAGAACCAATACCTTCCAGGCCGTATTCCGCGTACGCTCCCTAATCGCCTATGCCATCCATCAGTATTTCCAGGAGCGTGACTTTGTCTATGTACACACCCCTCTGATCACAGGAAGCGACTGCGAGGGCGCCGGAGAGATGTTCCAGGTAACTACCATGGATTTAAACAATGTTCCAAAGACTGAGGACGGTCATGTGGACTTTAAGCAGGATTTCTTCGGAAAACCAACCAATCTGACTGTAAGCGGCCAGTTAAACGGCGAAACCTACGCTATGGCCTTCCGCAATATCTACACCTTCGGTCCTACCTTCCGGGCTGAGAACTCCAACACAACACGTCATGCGGCTGAATTCTGGATGATCGAGCCGGAGATTGCATTTGCTGATCTGGAGGATGATATGAATCTGGCTGAGGGCATGTTAAAATACATCATCCGCTTTGTATTGGAGCATGCTCCTGAGGAGATGAACTTCTTTAACCAGTTCGTGGACAAAGGTCTGCTGGACCGTTTAAACAATGTACTGAACTCCGAATTCGGCCGCATTACCTACACAGAAGCCATCAAGCTGTTAGAGGAGCACAACGATCAGTTTGACTACAAGGTATCCTGGGGCTGTGATCTTCAGACCGAGCATGAGCGCTTCCTGACAGAACAGATCTTTAAAAAACCTGTATTCGTTACTGACTATCCAAAGGAAATTAAGGCTTTCTATATGAAGATGAATCCTGACAATAAGACAGTAGCTGCGGTAGACTGTCTGGTTCCCGGTATCGGCGAGATCATCGGCGGCAGCCAGAGAGAGGATGACTACGACAAGCTGGTTGCCAGAATGGAAGAGCTTGGCCTTAAGAAAGAGGATTACGGTTTCTATCTGGATCTGCGCAAATACGGTTCTGCCCGCCATGCAGGTTTCGGTCTGGGCTTTGAGCGCTGCGTAATGTACTTAACCGGCATGTCCAACATCCGTGACGTAATCCCATTCCCAAGAACGGTAAACAACTGCGAACTGTAATTTCATCCATGATCTGCGGACTGAGCTGTGTTTCCGGCAGCAGATAAAATCTATATCACATCAGGGCCTGTTATGTTAACAGGCCCTGACGTTTATGACGAACCCGGCAGCAGACATTTCTGCCTCCGGACAAAAGGGAGGATACTATGAAATTCATCCATACAGGCGATATACACTGGGGCATGACTCCGGATGCAGATAAACCCTGGGGAAAGGAACGGGCCCAGGCTATACGGGATACCTTTAAAGCCATTATAGACCATGCAGGGAAAGCAAAAGCCGACTGTCTGTTTATCAGCGGGGATCTTTTTCACCGGCAGCCTCTGATGCGGGATATAAAAGAAGTCAACTATCTCTTTTCCACCATTCCTGATGTAAAGGTGGTAATGATTGCAGGAAATCATGACCGAATCCGGGAAAATTCCAGTATTTTAAGCTTTGCCTGGAGTTCCAATGTAACCTTTCTTACAAATTCCGCTTTAAGCTCTGTATACTTTGAGGATATCAATACAGAAGTTTACGGTTTCAGCTACCATACCACGGAGATTCGGGACCCTCTTCTGGAAGATATCCAGGTTCCTTTAAATAACCGGATTCAGATCCTCCTGGCCCACGGCGGAGATCCGGCCCATCTTCCCATGAATTTCAATACCTTAAGCTTATCCCCATTTTCCTACATAGCGCTGGGACATATCCACAAACCTCAGGTCATTGCTGAGGATAAAATGGCCTACTGCGGTTCCCCGGAGCCCTTGGATCTGACGGAAACAGGGGCTCACGGATATTTTGAAGGTGAAATACACCCTGTAACCCGGCGGCTGACCCGGCTGGATTTTATTCCCGCCGCCAGCCTGCGCTGCATCCCTCTGGCTGTGACCGTTACGCCAGAAACGACAAACGGAGGTCTGACAGACCGAATCATCAATGAAATCGACAAACGGGGACGGGAGCATATTTACCGCTTCCGTTTAAAAGGAATGAGGGATCCGGATATTACATTTGACCTGTCCTCCCTCTCTGCACGATTCCGAATCGGTGAAATCATCGACGAATCCGAACCGCTCTATGACTTTCCAACACTTTTTGCAGAACATTCCAGTGATATGATCGGCTTTTTTATCCAGGCACTTCAAAAAGAGGATATGTCACCTGTAGAAAAAAAGGCCCTTTATTATGGTGTAAATGCCCTGCTCCACACCACGGACGAAAGGAGTTAGACCCATGAAAATACTCAGTCTTCATATTGACGGCTTTGGAAAACTGAATGACCTGGATCTTTCCTTTGAAGACGGCTTAAATGTGGTCTATGGAAAAAATGAAGCCGGAAAATCTACCCTTCATACCTTTATCCGAGGAATGCTCTTTGGAATTGAACGCCAGCGGGGACGTGCTTCCAAAAATGATACCTATTCCCGCTTTGAACCGTGGTCAGGTACAGGAGCTTATCAGGGATGGCTCCGTCTGGAAAGCCAGGGAGAAATCTTCCGGATTGAACGCAGATTTCAAAAAGGAAATAAAAGCCTTACGATCATCAATGAAACAAAGGGCTGTGAGGAAACGCCCACAGCGGCTCTGTGGGAACGCCTGCGGTGCGGCCTTTCAGAAACCGCCTACAGCAACACCATCAGTATCGGCCAATTAAAAAGCGCCACAGACGGGGGGATGGTATCGGAGCTGCGGAATTACATTGCCAATCTCAATACCTCCGGCAGTATTGCTTTAAATATCACCAAAGCCAGCGCTCTTCTAAAATCCCAGAGGCGGGAAATGGCTGCAAAGCTGGTACCTGAGGCCGCAAAGAGATACACAGCGCTTCTGAGCGAAGTACGCACCATTGAACACGAAATTTCCAATCCCCGCTACCAAAACCGTCTCGCATCCTGTCAGGCCGACCTGGCACAGATAAAGGAAGAGCTTGAAACCCACCGAACAGAAAAAGAATCTCTTCTTGAAAAAGCTGCCAGAGGACGGCAGATCCTTCTTGGAAGCCATTTTACAGATGAGGCCTCCATTCAAAACCAGCTTCGCCAGACACAGGAAGCCTATAAGGAATACAGAGAAAAAACGGCAGCATCCGGCGGACACGTTCAGACGCCAGCCGCAGCCCTCTGTTTTCTGGCAGCAGGCATCCTGGCTCTGGGAATGGGATTCTGCATCAAAAAACCAGATATGATCCGGGAGCTTCTTACGCGGTTCGGGCCTGAACACGCAGGAACCTCTCCCGCCTTTTTTACATTTATCACCGGTCTCTGCGGTCTTGGAGGCGCCATTTTTCTGGCATTTGCCCTGATGCAGCTCTGGAGCAGGCGGCGCCTAAAACGGGAGCTGTCCTCTGTAACGGAGTTTTTATCCGGAATTCTCAGAGATCATCTGGGCGATTCCTCTATCTCCGATGAATCCATCCACCGGTTAGAACAGCGCATATCGGAGCTCCTTCGCCTGGAGCGGGCTGTATATCAGTCGGAGCATGCCCTAAAGCGGCTCACAGATGAAGCCGAACAGCTCCAGTCCCGTGAAGCAGAGCTTGCAAAAGAAATCGAAACCGGTCAGCGCCTTCAGTGGGAATTAGAACAAAAACTGGAACGGCTCAGTACCTGCCGCAGTGAAGCGGAAGGCCTGAAGCACGTTCTCACGGAAAATGAGAGGATACAGGAGGAGCTGGATGCCCTGGATCTGGCCCAGGATACTTTAAACCGGCTTTCCTCTACCATCCGGGATTCCTTCGGCCTCTACTTAAATAAAACTGCTTCTGAGCTTATAGCGGGTATCACAGGCGGCATCTACACCAGTATGAGTATTGACCAGGACTTAAATATCTTTATGAACACCCCCTCTCATCTTGTTCCCGTGGAGCAGGTCAGCAGCGGAACCATGGATCAAATTTATCTGGCAGTCCGCCTTGCTGCCGCAAAGCTGGTTCAGACAGAAGGAGAACAGATGCCCTTAATCTTTGACGACAGCTTTGCCCTATATGACGACGAACGACTGAAAACTGCCTTAAAATGGCTCTCAAAGACCTTTAAGGGACAGATCATCCTTTTTACCTGTCACCAGAGAGAAGCCCAGCTGCTCACAGCGAATCAGGTGGATTTTCACTATCTGACTTTGTAAATAAATCCAATTTATCCAAATTTCGGAGATATATGGCCGGACACATAAAAGCCCCATACTTGCATCTCTTCTCTGAATACACCAGAAAGGATGCACCGGTATGGGGCCTTTTCCGTTTAAAAACATCTATCGTTCTTCTACTGTCCATCCGCCTTTTTCTGGCTTCCGGCCTTATACAGGGTAATGGCCTCTGTAATATTGGCCGCGGAGCCTGACTGGATCAGCTTTGAAAGCTCGCTTAAGCGGTCAGGTTCTAAAAATTCATTTCCAAGATAAGGGCCAAATGTATCTGTGATATGGATGTTCTGATCCCGGATACTGTCCTCCAGGCTGTGAAGCTGGGCGGAAAGCTCCTTAATCTCCTCTTCCAGAGCCAGCATTTCCTCTCTGCGGCTTCCCTCAATCTCATCCGAAATAATGGTTTTTGTCACATTTTCAAAATTGCTCACAGCGTCCTTTTTCCGCTCTGCAATTTCAGAAAGCTCCTGACTGGCGCAGGCAATCTCGTCATCATATTTTTCCAAGTCATAGAGAGCCTCATTTCCATCCTTCTGAATGGTACGGGTAATCACATGGATCTTTTTATGATTGGCCCTGAGAAGATTGCGGATCTCCCGCCCCTTCTTTAAAACATCCTGATAATGTGTCCGAATCCGGTTTCCCACCATCAGATAAAGCCCTCCAAACAAAAATACATCTGCTACATAAACTGCAACCAGATACCACCATTTTCGTTCGGGGATCAGAAAATAAATCCCGCAGGGAAAAGCCAGAAAACAGATGAGGAAGGTTAAAAACCCCATTCCAAACTCCTTCACTCCCCTGGGATAATAAAGAGCATAAAAAAATGTTGTATTTACAAAGGCCGGAACACGATCCTTTTTAAACATAGTCTTTAACTGTATCTTCAAATCCCTGTTATGGTCTCTTAACTGGCTGGTTTCCTCAGCAATCCGCTCTTTTACGCCTTTATCTTTTGCCTTTTCCCGTTTGGCTCTGGCTTTTTTCAGCCTGTCCTGCCCCTTTGCAATTTCTCTGTCATAACCGGATTCGATCTCATCTCTGCGTGCCTTTACGGTGCGGGAAATGGTATCCGCCACCTCTTTTTTCAAAGAAGCCAGCTCCTTTTCCTTCCGGCTCTCCTCTGATGCCAGCTGTCTGGCTGTACGGCTGTCGCAGTTCACACGGTATACCGCATCTCTGGCATCTGCCAGAAACTTTACATAATCTGTAATGGCCTGTGCCATTGTTTTGTCCTCCTTATGAGTCCCGCACAGCCTGAAATCATACCAAAACCGCGCGTCTTTTGTATATTCATAGCTTACTACAAAACAGGCCGCTGGGCAAGAGATGGTCTGCTTTTCCATATTTGTTTTTAAAACGTAAAAACAATCGCCCTTGTCTCAGGAAACAATCATGTGTTATACTGAAGCATACTGTATGTAGAAAGGGGATTTTTTATGTTCAGAATGTGGGGCAAACTCATAAAGGACAACCATCTGTTAAAGGATATAACCGCCTGCCGGGGCGACTATTCCCAGTCCCGAACCCAGATGGTATTTGACTGTCTGGATGAAATTTGCTATGAATTTGACCTGGAAAAGCCGATCTGGCTGGATTCCAATATAAAAGATTTTAAACTCCATGCCAAAACACGTTTCAGCCGGGATCATTTTATTGAGGCTGTAGATTTTGACTATCTGGAGATACAGGTGATCGAAGAATAAAACTTGCCTGCAATTCCGGTCTGTAGTATGATAGTGTATATGCCGTGAAGAAGCTTTTCGTCTCTTCCGGCCTCTATCATAAAAGGGCAAAAAACATTTGGCCCCAATACCATTATATGCATAAAGGAGAAAAGAAGCATTATGAAAATTGCACTGATCAACGAGAACAGCCAGGCTGCAAAGAATTCCATGATCTGCGAGAACTTGAAGAAAATCGTAGAGCCTATGGGCCATGAGGTTTTCAACTACGGTATGTATACCGCTGAGGATGAAACACAGCTGACCTACGTTATGTGCGGACTGCTGTCTGCTATCCTGTTAAACTCCAAGGCTGCAGATTATGTAGTTACCGGCTGCGGCACAGGAGAAGGCGCTATGTTAGCCTGCAACTCCTTCCCCGGCGTACTCTGCGGTCATATCGTAGATGTAGAGGATGCTTATATGTTTGCTCAGATCAATGACGGAAACGCCATTGCAATGCCATTTGCCAAGGGATTTGGCTGGGGAGCCGAGCTGCACTTACAGTATGTATTTGAGAAGCTTTTCGGCTGCGAGAGCGGCGGCGGCTATCCAAAGGAGCGCGTAATTCCCGAGCAGCGCAATAAGAAGATTCTGGATGAGGTTAAGAAAATCACCCATACCGATATTATGACCATTTTAAAGAATATTGATCAGGATTTCTTAAAGACTGCCATCAGCGGCGAGAAGTTCCAGGAGTATTTCTTTGCAAACTGCCAGGTACCTGAGATTGCAGAGTACTTAAAGAGCGTATTGAATGCTTAATTAAAAATCAGCCCTGCATCTTCCAAAAACGGAAGCACAGGGCTGATTTTTCATTTCTCTTCAATTACAGGCTCTTAACCACCTCTGCCACATGAGCAGCGGTAAAACCAAATTTCTCAAACAGTTCATTTGCAGGGCCAGAAGCGCCAAAGCCTTCCATGCAGACGGTTGCTCCGTCCAGTCCTACATATTTTCCCCAGCCAAAGTCAGACAGCGCCTCTACGGCCACTCTCTTTCTCACAGCCTTTGGAAGTACGGACTCTTTGTACTCTGCGGTCTGCTCTTCAAATAAATCCATACATGGCATGGAAACAACTCTTACGTCCATGCCGTCAGCCGCCAGAAGCTTCTTTGCCTCTACAGCCAGACTTACCTCAGAACCGGTTGCAATGATAATGGCATCCGGCGTCTCCTTGGAAGAATCTGCCAGAACGTAAGCGCCCTTTAAGGCATCCTTTCCAGTTCCTTCCAGCTGAGGAAGATTCTGTCTCGTCAGCACCAGTGCGGTAGGTGTTTCCTTAGAGGTAACTGCCGCATACCAGGCTGCTGCTGTCTCTCTGCCGTCTGCCGGACGGAATACATGGAAGTTCGGCATGGAACGCAGCATAGCCAGCTGCTCAATAGGCTCATGGGTAGGGCCGTCTTCGCCTACGCCGATACTGTCATGAGTCAGAACGTATGTCATAGGCACCTTCATCAGAGAGGACAGTCTTGCTACAGGCTTCATGTAATCGCTGAATACGAAGAAGGTAGCCACATAGGGAATCACACCGCCGTGAAGGGCCAGACCGTTTCCGATAGCTGCCATAGCCTGCTCTCTTACGCCGAAATGCAGGTTCTTGCCGCTGTAATCCTCTTTAGAGAAATCTCCCGCACCCTTTAAAGCAGTTTTATTGGAGGGAGCCAGGTCAGCAGAACCGCCGAACAGGTTTGGAACTGCCTGATTGATGCGGTTTAACAGCTCTCCGGAAATATTTCTTGTTGCCTGAGGCTTATCCTCAAAGGCCCAGAACTCTTCCTGATCGTAAAGCTTTTCTGCCAGATTTCCATCATGGTACTGATCCCAAAGTTCCTTCATCTCAGGATATTTCTCACAGTACTGAGCAAAACGTGCCTTCCACTCTTCTTCCGGAGTTTTCAAACGCTCTTTTACTGTTTCCATGTGATCGTATACGTCCTGAGGAACAAAGAAGGGCTCCATGCTCTCCCAGCCGATGTTCTCCTTTAATGCAAGCACATTGTCTCCGCCCAAAGGCTCGCCGTGAGCAGAAGCCTTGCCCTGCTTTGCAGGACAGCCATAGCCGATCTCGGTATGAACAATGATTACAGATGGTCTGTCTGTATCTGCCTTGGCTGCCTCAATGGCTGCACCGATGGCGTCAAAGTCATTTCCATCCTCTACCTTAAATACACCGAAGCCGTATGCTTCCATGCGCTTTGCCACATCTTCTCTGAACGCAATGTCTGTATTTCCCTCAATGGAAATATTGTTGGAATCATAGATTACGATCAGCTTTCCAAGTCCCAGAGTACCTGCCAGAGAGAATGCTTCAGAGGAAAGTCCCTCCATCATACAGCCGTCTCCACCCAGTACATAGGTATAATGGTCTACGATTTTGCAGTCTTCTTTGTTAAATACAGCAGCCAGATGAGCTTCAGCCATAGCCATGCCCACTGCCATGCCCATACCCTGTCCCAGAGGACCGGTAGTTGCTTCTACGCCTACGGTATGTCTGTACTCCGGATGTCCCGGCGTCAGAGAACCAGTCTGACGGAAGTTCTTAATATCATCAATGGAGAGATCTCCGTATCCGAACAGATGGAACAGAGAGTACAACAGCATAGAGCCATGACCTCCTGATAATACAAAACGATCTCTGTCAATCCATTCAGGGTCAGCAGGATTGTGTTTCATATGCTCTGCCCACAGCTCGTAGGCAATAGAGGCGCAGCCTAAAGGAAGGCCCGGATGGCCGGACTTTGCCTTTTCAATGGCGTCCGCAGAAAGTACGCGGATGGCATTGGCGGTTTTAGTCTTGATCATTTCCATGATCGTTCTCCTTTCTCTTGTGTCATATCTTTTTGTTTCTGCTATAAACCAGTATTACACTTAATCTTATCATTTCATTTTGATTCCGTCTAGGGTGAGTTTTGAATTTATACCGTTTACCGCCGGCATCTATGCCTTTAAATCAAAATTTCCTTACCTAGGCATATCCTGTCATCCTGTATGCAGCCGCAGAATGAATCAATCACCGGATATGATCGTTTCTCATCTTCCGTGGGATTTTTATGATACCATACGCCCTTAAATCCGTTCTTTAAAGCACCCTCTACGTCCTTTTCAAGACTGTCTCCGATAAAAACGCACTGAGACGGAGCTGCTCCTGCCTTCTGCGCGCACAGATCAAAGAAACGTCCGGCCGGTTTTTCCGCTCCGGCCTCCTCGCTGGTTACAATCCAGTCAATATAAGAAGAAACTCCCAGCACTTCCAGTTTTTTATACTGGATATACGCCGTCATATCCGTGCCAATCCCAATTCCGATTCCTTTCGTTTTAAGCAGCTGCATCAACTGCAAAACACCCTCTTCAGGACGGGCAAAAGATAAAAGACTGTCCCAATATAAATGATACATAACTGTTGCATGGGGAAAAAGCGGCTTTCCCAATAATTCCAGAATACACTGCATCCGGATCAGGCGGTTATGCACTGCCGCACAGTCTGCGCCTGTCCGTTCCTTTACCATCTGCTGTGCCTGACGAAACACCTTCACAAATGTCTCCCGATCCATCTGAAGAACCGTTTCTCCGTAAACAGTCAGGGCTTTCATTCCTGCCTCATTTCCTCTATCATAGCTGTAAAGAGTGTTGTCAATATCAAAAAATACCGCTTTTATCATCAGATTCTCCCGTATTATTTCCCCTGTCCATAGTAAGCATTAACGCCATGTTTTCTGTAATAGTGCTTATCCTGAAGCTCCTGAGGCGCAGGCTGCACCCGGGGATTGATCATCTCACAGCGGGCCGCCATTTTGGCAACCTCCTCCAGCACAACTGCATTGTGAACCGCCTCATGTCCGTCCTTTCCCCAGGTAAAGGGACCGTGATTCTTACATAAAACAGCCGGAACCGCCTCATAATCTTTATCTTTAAAATAGTCTGCAATCAGAACCCCTGTGTTTTTCTCATAAGCACCCTCGATTTCCTCCTTTGTCAGGCATCTGACGCAGGGGATTTCTCCGTACATATAATCCGCATGGGTGGTTCCGTAGCACGGAATCCCTCTGCCCGCCTGAGCCCAACTGGTCGCCCAGGGTGAATGAGTATGCACAATTCCGCCAATCTTTGAAAACGCCTTATACAGCTCTACATGAGTAGCTGTATCAGAAGACGGATTGTATTTGCCTTCAATCTTATTTCCCTCCAGATCCATAATCACCATATCATCGGGAGTCAGCTTATCATAATCCACACCGCTGGGCTTAATGGCAAAATATCCCGTTTCCCGGTCAATCTCGCTTACATTTCCCCAGGTAAATGTTACAAGGCCATGCTTTGGCAGCAGCATATTGGCCTCATAAACTCTTTTTTTCAGTTCTTCTAACATAATGTCCTCCCTTATTCCATTTCCAGCTCGTATCTTGCCACTTCGTCAATCTCACGGTTGGTTGCGATCAGAATATCTTTTCCATTATATTTATACGCATACGCATTAGCAGGACCGCAGTCATGGTCAAGCCGCTCGGCCCTGTATGCCTGCTTTTCCTGATCGTAGGTAAATGCCAGCAGATCCCGGTCTCCCTTTCTGTGTCCAATGATTACAGTTGGAACACCGCCGATATCGCCGCCCCAGATGGCATGAACAAATTCTGCGTCCTTCCCATAGCTGTATACATGCTCAAAGCGGCCGTCTTTCTTTTTATAGAAGTCAATCTTCTCACCATGGAAAGGCGCCAGAACTGCCAGTTCCTTCTCTCCGTCTCCATCCATATCAAGCAGCAGCGCATCGCTGGCAGGAGTATCAAGAAGCTGTGTGATCTCCCATTCACCCTCAGGCGATGCAGGGGGAACAAACTGATAAATACCATTCTCACAGGAAACTACACTTGTGTCCTGTCCGTTTTCCTTCACCCGGTAATAACCGTGATTTTTAAGCATCTGATCCCTGATCACCTTCATCTCCAGCTGGTGCTCCTCGTCAAAGCTGCTTAAATCCTCCGGAAGAACAGCCGCAAACACACGGCCCGGAGATGACCAGTCATCCTTAAACTCATGGCCGGATTTTAAACAGCATGCGATCAGATAGTGTACGCCATTTCTCTCTAAAATGTCAAACCGGTGTACAAAGGGCAGCTCGGTCAGAGTGCGTACCTCCCAGTTTCCCTTTGATTTTGGAGTCACAATTACGATCTTTGCGTCCTTTGAGTCATTGGGAGAATAAAATTTATGGGTAGCAAGAAACTGTCCGTCTGTTCCCGGAACCTGCTGCATAGTCATAACGCCGCCCGGCTGCTCCCAGACAGTATCCTCCTGGTTTCCATCCAGATCAAAGAGCAGACAGCTGTCTACCTTCTCAGCTGCCACCAGGATATGATCCTTTCCCTGATAATGAAGAGGTGCTATGGAATAACATTTTGTCAGATTGGAAATTACTTTTTTTACTGCCTTCATCATTTAACCGCCTTTCTACTCATTGCCCTGTAAAATCTTCGTCATCTTATCACAGGCAAACTTCAGATCTTCTGTCCAGTCCGGATCTCCTACATACCAGAACTCGGTCACAAACTTCCGAACGCCCAGTTCCCACGCCTTGCGGATACCGGACTCAAAGTCTACATGGCCTGTCCCAAAAGGAATTTCGCGGAATTTGCCCGGAAGTGTTTCTTTTAAATGCATGGCAGCCAGATGGCCCCGTCCGGTTTCCAGATCCTCTTCCACACCTGTACCATACGTTACAGCCGCATTGGTAACATTTCCCAGATCAGGATATACGTTCAAATAGGGAGAATTTACCTTGTTTACATAAACCATTGCCTTCTCCACTGTGTTCATAAATTCCGTCTCCATGGTCTCAAAGCCCATCATCACTCCGGCCTTTGCCGCCATCTCCACTGCTTTTTTTAAATTTTCCTCAAAACGCTCTCTTGTCTCTTCGCTACCTTCCTCATAATAAACATCATAACCGGCCAGCTGAATAATACGGATACCCAGATCCTCTGCCAGACGGATGGCTTTTTCCATGATCTCCATTCCTCTTGCACAGGTATCAGGGTCATTGCTTCCCAATGGATATTTTCTGTGTCCGCTCAGGCACATGGTACGAATGGGAACGCCGGTCTCGCTCATCAGCTCCACTAAAGCCAGCCGTTCCTCTCTGCTCATTTCAAGCCGTGCCAGCTTTTCATCTGTTTCATCAATACTGATCTCTATAAAATCAAATCCTGCCCCTTTTGCCGCCAGCATCTTTTCCTTCCAGCTCAGATCCTTTGGCATGGCCTTCTCATAAAGGCCCAGTGTATATGCTTTCGCCATTTTATTTCCCTTTCTTTTCTGTCTGATTTACCAGTCCTTCATCCGAAAAATCTGCCTTCTTCACCTGATGAACTCTTACTCCTTTTGCCCTCAGCTCCTCCACAACCTCTGCCGGAGCCAGTTCATCCGTAATCAGATAGTGAATCTCCTCAATGGGACAGCTGATAAAGCTGCTAATCTGCCCCAGCTTGGTATGGTCTGCCAGAATATATGCGTCCTTTGCCACATTCCGCACCATTAACTGGTTAATCGTAACCTCATTGGCGTTTTCCGTTGTCATTCCCATAACAGCATCAATGCCGGAGCATCCCACAAAGGCCTTTTTGGCAATTACCGTCTGGAGATTACGGATTGCATAATCCCCCACCATTGCCTCTTTTGGATAACGCAGTTCTCCTCCTGTAAGGATTACATTTACTCCCTGGCCTCTCTCTGCGTCAATCGCTCTTCCATTATTTGTGATCACTGTAACATTTTTTTTTGTAATATATCGAAGAATCTGGCGGACATTCCGGCTGGTATTAAGAAACAGTGTATCGCCGTCCTCTACCAGACTGGCCGCATAGCGCGCAATCAAATCCCGGTACAGCTGAATTTCGTCCGTCTGCTCCCCTTGTTCCCGGACTGCAACTGCACCTCCGTATACCCGAATCAGCTGCTTCTGCTCTTCCAGATACTGTAAATCCCTGCGTATCGTAATCACAGAAACCTTCAGCTCTTCTGCCAGCGCCTCTACCCGAACCTGAGATTTTTCCCTTAATATATCCCGGATCCGTTCTCTCCGCTCATCCACATATACCTTCTCACGCTTCACTGTTTCCCCTCCCACTCTTTTAAAATAAGGCAAATATTTAACAGTCTTTCCGCCGTTGTGATAATAAAGGCTGCAGCAGTCAGCTGCGGCAGCCTTTTAAACAAGATCTGCTGTTTATACGCTCACTGTACTATTCAATAATACCCTGAGCCTTCAGCTTCTCCTCAATCTCTTTATCTGACATAACATTCTTTAACGGAATCACCTTTACGCCCTTTGCCTCTGCATCCGTAAACATATTGGCAAAGTTCTGGGCGCACAGCAGAACATCATACTGTGCAGCTGTGCTCTTCCCCTCAGACAGAGGCGCATGATGGGTTTTACACTTAATGCCGTTTCTTTTTAACACCTTGTCTAATGCCAGCTGAGCCATAAGGCTGGAACCGGAACCATTTGCGCAACACACGAGAAATTTTAAATTATTTGCATTTGCCATGAATATACCCTCCGTATAAAATTATTTTAGTTTGCTTTGTTTGCCTTTAATTCCTTATATGCCTCATAATCTTCTGTCATAAGGAAGTAACCCTTCTTATCCTTGTAATACTGGATCTGCGGAATAGCAAGCAGACCGATAAAAATAAGAGCTACGCCGATATAGCTTAAATACTTCATAACTACTGTAAATACAGGCCATACAACTGCCCAGTCCCACATACCTAAATATCCGCCGTAAGCTGCCATTCCAACCCAGCCTGCAATCAGAGCAGAACCGAATACCTGGCATAATCCGGAGATAAACGGAAGAACCAGAACAGCCTTTAAGCCACCCTTTTCATTGGCAAATACACCAATGGTAGCATTGTCAAAGAATACAGGTACGAAACCACAGATAATAAGTACCGGACTCTTTAAAAGAATCAGTACGATAATTGCCAGGATCTGTCCGATAAAACCGGATACAAAGCCCAGAGTCACTGCATTGGATGCACCGAAACCAAAGATAACTGCACAGTCTACACCTGGAACAGAACCCGGAAGCAGCTTGCTTGCAATACCCTGGAAAGAAGTTGTCAGCTCAGCAACGAAGGTGCGTACGCCCATCTGAAGGATTGCCAGATATACTGCAAAGTAAAGACAGGTCTGGATCACATAGAACAGCATGCTCTGTCCTTCTTTCATAAAGCCGCCTGCAATCAGATAGTCCTTTCCAAGTACGCATAAGATCGCGCCGAAGAATACCAGCATCAGGACAGAAGCAGATACCATGTTGTCGTTGAAGATAGATAAAAAGCCGGGAAGTTCCAGATCCTCAATCTTCTTAACTTTCTTATCTTTCTTCTTACCTTCATTTCCAAAGAGCTTTCCTGCCAGCCAGTAGAAGAAGGCCACGCCAAACATCTGCTGATGAGCCAGAGCAAAGCCTGCTCCGTCAGTTACTTCCTGACATGGTTTAATGGTCAGGTTAGAACCTACTGCCCAGTAAGCGCCCAGAAGAAGAGCCATAACGATCAGCATCGGAACGTGCATGCCGGGAGCCAGAAGGCCCGGAAGAGCAAACATGATCAGCCAGTAAGCAGTTGCAGCCTGCTGTACCTGTACGTTTCCTGTGGTAAACAGTGCGCGAAGCTTTGTATATTTGCTGAAGCGCACCAGCAGGATATTTACAATAAATGCGATAAACAGAAGGATCATTGCGTCGCCGAAGCCTTTTCCGAATACCTCTTCTACTCCGGCTGTAACGGCATTCTGTCCGAAATAGGGATCAATAACCGTTGCGTTAATATTGAAGCGTTCACCCAGACCTACCAGTACAGGACGGAAGTTGTTAACCAGTCCGCCGGAACCAACGGTCAGAATCAGGTATCCTACAATTGCTTTAATTGTGCCTGCCAGAATATCATACCATGGTCTCTGAAGCAGAATATAACCAATCAACACAATAAAACCAATCATAAACGCTGGCTGCTGCAGGATATTTGTTGCAAAATATGACCAGATATTAGACAAAATTTCCATAAGTCACCCCTTATTCCCTCTCTTAAATCAATCCAGATATTGTTTCTGGATTTCCAACAGATCTTCCGGCGTCTCAGCCTTTAATAAAGCTGCCACCACTTCTTCGTTCATCAGAAGTTCTGACAGACGGACCATATTGTTCATGTGCTGCTCCGGATTGCAGGAAGCCAGCGTAAAAAACAGCTGTGCATCCTTTTCCGGATCCTCCGGATCAAAGGAAACCGGCTTATCCAGCTTCATAAAACCAATGCTGGTCTTGTGTACTCCCTCAGCCCCTTCCTGAGAATGAGGCATGGCAATGTTTGGCATAAGCACAATATAGGGACCGTACTTCTCCACGCAGGCAATAATGTCTTCCTTATAATTCGCCTCGATCGTGCCGTCTGCCTCCAGACTTTCGCAGCTCATGCGGATGGCTTCCTTCCAGTCCAGCGCTTCAGCTGCAAATTTATAATGTTTCTGCTCTACAAATTCTCTCAGCATATAACTTTCCCCCTAACACTTATCTGACTTACAGGCAGGAACGGAACGGAATATTCTGAGGATGTTCGAAGCAGTCCTCAAATCCGCGTCTGTGGTGATAAGCTTTCTTATCCTTATCGGTAGGATATACATATTTTCCTCCCACTTCCCAGAAGAACGGGTGGAACTTGTAGTCCAGACGGTCTTTCTTCATATCGTAAAGAACCCGGATTTCATTGATATCTGCCATAAAGTTGGTCCATACGTCATAGTGGATCGGGATTACAACCCTTGCTCTTAATGCCTCTGCCATACGAAGGATATCTACAGAGGTCATCTTGTCTGCCATACCTACAGGATTCTCACCATAGGAACCAAAGGCCACATCTACATCATAATCTTTGCCGTGCTTTGCAAAGTAAATGGAGTAGTGGGAATCACCGCTGTGATAGATATTTCCGCCCGGAGTCTTAATCAGATAGTTTACTGCCTTGTCGTCCATATCGGTAGGACAGATGCCGGTAAGCTCTTCTCTGTTCTCGCTGGTATCATCGGTTGTTACCAGGCAGGTTCTGTCAAAGGAATCCAGAGCAACGATCTCAACGTCTTTAATCTTAATCGTATCACCCGGTTTTACTGTAATGCAGCGATCTGCAGGAACCCCCCATTTCTGCCACAGTTCAACGGATTTTTTCGGTCCGATAAACGGTACGGGAACCTCTTCTCCCTTTTCGTTTGTTGTAGTCATTCCGCTCTTAATTACATGAGCTGCATACTCAGCGCTCATATGATCCTGATGGTAATGAGTCGCCAGCACTGCGTCTACCTGCTTAATGGCAAAGGGATCGATCACAAAGGGGACTGCTCTTAAGTTAGGCTGCATCATTCTGCCGCCGCACATATTCGCCATCTGATGTCCCGGCTTCATCTTTCCGTCTCCATGGGTTCTCTTTCCGTTTCCTGCCCAGAGATCCACAGTCAGATTACATCCGCCGGGAGTTTTAAACCAGATCCCTGTACATCCCAGCCACCACATGGCAACGGTTCCCGGCTTCACCTCTTCATTCTCGATCTCTTCGTTCAGCCAGGTGCCCCACTCGGGAAATGTACCCATGATCCAGCTCTCTCTTGTGATCTCATCAATCTTGCTCATTTCGCATCCTCCTTGTATTTGATTGTTTTTATGATTGTTTTTATAAGTTCGTCTCTGTCCTTACCTGAATATTAGCACTTTTTGTGCAGTATGGCAATGGCATTATATGATTGTTTCATGTTTTATATGATTTGTTTATTATTTTGCATTATATTACACTGAAATTAACTTATCTTTTATATAATTTATCCATCATTTTTACCATTCCATTCGTTTTCTCCTTGTATTTTAATTTCATTTTTTATATATTTACTTATCATCCTGATTTTTACATACCTTTTTTCATTGTTATATGATTCTTTTTATAGATTTCGGTCTTATCTTTTATTCTTCATTCCTTCATATGATTCTTTTTACGATATCGGTATGTTCACTTTTCTGCACAATCGAGTAGGAGGCTAATCATTAGTTGATTAGCCGACCTCTCACCCCACCGTGCGTACAGCTCAGTACACGGCGGTTCTTTAGTTTTCACACACTGTTAGATAATAGTTGAGCATGGATGTGTATCCTAGCTTGGCTATTATTGATTTTGTGATTACCGTATTTAGCATCTCCGCCATTCTCCAGTAACCACATCTGCTGTTAGCAAGTTTAATTGCTTGCCAATGTTCCAGTTTCAGTTTTCTGAGAATTCGATACCTCGTTCTCACTCTTTTCCATTGTTTCCAATAGATTACTCGAATTCTACGCCTTGCCCATTCGTCCGTTGTTTTGAGAAGTCCTTTCATATCTGCAAGTCTAACGCATTCCACCCAGCCTCGCACATACTCCTGGTATTTCCTTTCTCGTTCTGCATTGCTAATGCCTTTGTTCCTATCAGTAAGCTCTCTGATTTTATTTCTCATCTTGACTACCGACTTTTGATGTACTCTAACTCTGCATCTGCCTTTGTATCTATAAAAACTATAACCGAGATACTTGACTTTGCTGATGTGAGCCACTTCTGTTTTCTTCCTATTCACTTTCAGGATAAGCTTTCCTTCAATAAACGGAATGATGTTCTTCAAGGTTCTTTCCGCACTTCTTTTGCTCTTACAGAAAATCATACTGTCATCTGCATATCTGACAAATCTATGTCCTCTGTGCTCCAGTTCCTTGTCCAACTCATTTAGCATTACATTGCTAAGTAACGGGCTAAGTGGTCCACCTTGTGGCATGCCTACCTCTGTACGTTCAAACATTCCTTTTGCGATTACTCCCGCGTTAAGATATTTGTGTATCAAAGATATGACTCTACCGTCTTTGATGGTTCGTGACAATACCTCGATTAGTTTACTCTGACATACGGTATCAAAGAACTTTTCTAGGCATTTACCGATAGGGATACTACGAGAAAGAAGTAGTAGCATTTCTGCAATTAAAGTAACGACTTTCAAGTCGCACACTATGGCTTCTGCTGACTTCTCGCCATTCGTTGTTACTCACGGATTTCATACCCTGTTTCCATCCGCTGACGAGACCTCCCTTGGTACCACACGTTTCTTTCTCTCCATACATCTGCCACATTTACTACAGTTAATTCCGAGTAGTTATTGGACTTTGGTTTGTTTGGCAACCTTATCCTTAACTATAGCCTGATGTGATTTCTGT
>JABLTT010091449.1_pt1 | contig 94786 bp, 75 predicted proteins | sample 7160061 | NCBI WGS metagenome assembly JABLTT01 (sample SAMN14651232, study PRJNA627086) | human gut metagenome | isolation source: feces | host: Homo sapiens | reverse complement strand
TTTCTTACTAGGCATTTACCGATAGGGATACTACGAGAAAGAAGTAGTAGCATTTCTGCAATTAAAGTAACGACTTTCAAGTCGCACACTATGACCTCTGCTGACTTCTCGCCATTCGTTGTTACTACAAGTTTCATACTTTGTTTCCACTTGCTGACGAGACCTCCCTTGGTACCACACGTTTCTTTCTCTCCATATATCTGCCACATTTACTACAGTTGATTCCGAGTAGTTATTGGACTTTGGCTTGTTATGCAGCCTTATCCTCAACTGTAGCCTGATGTGATTTCTGTCCGTCAGACCAGAGATTTGCCTCCACCTTCCTTCAGATTCCACCTCACAGTGGACACCCTTGGTCGTGGCTGTATCCTTCCCACTACTAGGGCGGATTGGGGACTTTCACCCGTTAGAAACGTGCGCCGCAAGGCGCACATAAACGTCAATCAGCCGCCGGACAGTACTGCCCGGCGGCTGATCTTTATATTGCTTTTATATTACATCATCTTATCTACCATAGCCATAACAGCTGCTCCGAGATCTGCTTCCTTCTGGTTTGCATCCTCTAAGGAGGTTCCCTTTACGCCAAAATAGAACTTGATCTTTGGCTCTGTGCCGGAAGGTCTTACGCAGATCCATGCGCCGTCCTCCAGATCATAGTACAGTACATTGGATGCAGGAAGACCTGTTGGCTTTACTTCTCCGGTCACCATATCCTTAATGGTATCCAGCTTGTAGTCTCTTGCAGATACTACCTTATAGCTGCCAACCTCTGACGGGGTGTTGTTTCTCAGTGTTTCCATAATGGACTGGATCTTAGCCAGACCCTCGATACCGGATAAACCGATGGACTTAACAGAATCTTTGTAATAGCCATATTTCTCATACATAGCTACCATAGCATCCCACAGTGTCATGCCCTTCTGCTTGTAGTAGGCAGCTGCCTCGCAAAGAGCGGCAGTAGCGGAAATAGCATCCTTATCACGGGCATAGGTTCCGATCAGGCAGCCATAACTCTCTTCCATACCGAAAAGATATGTTCCTGTTCCGGTAGTTTCATTTTTAAGGATCTGCTTTCCAATCCATTTAAAGCCGGTAAGCACTTCGATAAGCTCTGCTCCGTAGGCTTTGGCTACTGCGTCGATCAGGTTGGTGGACACGATGGATTTAACAACCTGTCCGTCTGCCGGAATCTTGCCAGCAGCCTGCTTCTGGCTTAATACATATTCGCACAGCAGGGAACCGGACATATTTCCGGTTAACGGAATGTATTCGCCGGACTTTGTGTCCTTTACATATACGCCCAGACGGTCTGCATCAGGATCGGTAGCAAGCACAAGATCTGCATCCTTTTCTCTTGCCAGCTTTAAGCCCAGCTCGAAAGCTTCCTTTGCCTCAGGGTTCGGATAGCTTACGGTTGGGAAATTTCCGTCCGGAAGCTCCTGCTCAGGAACTACATATACATGGGTAAAACCGATCTCCTTCATCACTCTTCTGGCAGGAATATTTCCTGTGCCGTGAAGAGGGGTATATACGATGCTGATCTGATCCTGCATCTCATCAATGGCCTTCTGATTTACAACCTGAGCCTTTACCTGAGCGATATACTTATCGTCAATCTCTTTTCCAATCACCTCGTACTTGCCTGCAGCAATGGCGGAAGCCTCGTCTGTGGTCTTTACGCTGGACAGGTCCTCAATCGCAAGAACCTCCTCTGTTACACCCTTATCATGAGGCGGTGTGAACTGAGCGCCGTCCTCCCAGTACACCTTATATCCATTGTACTCCGGCGGATTGTGGCTGGCAGTAATATTGATACCTGCCACGCAGCCCAGCTCGCGGACAGCAAAGGACAGCTCCGGTGTAGGGCGCAGAGATTCAAACTTATATGCCTTGATTCCATTGGCTGCCAACGTCATAGCTGCCTCCATGGCAAATTCAGGAGACATACGGCGGGAGTCATAGGCAATAGCTACGCCCTTATCCGCAGCCCCCTGCTTGATAATGTAGTTTGCAAGTCCCTGTGTGGCCCGTCTCACTACATAAATATTCATGCGGTTAATTCCTGCTCCAATGATACCTCTGAGGCCTGCGGTTCCGAACTCCAGATCCATATAAAAACGCTCTTTGATCTCATTTTCATCACCCTCAATGGCTTTCAGCTCTGCCTTGGTGGCTTCGTCAAAATATGGATTGGTCATCCACTCCTGATAGATCTTCATGTAATCTTTCATTTCTATACTCCCTCCTGATTTCCCATGCAACGTAATACCTGCATTTTTATGCTTTTGATTATACTACACCCGGAAAAAAAAGGGAAGTAGATGCAGGGGAAAACTTGCCTTACAGCAAACGTATCTTCTTTACCATTTCACAGAATTCATAGTTATTCCTTGTCTTGGAGAAAAGATCCAGGATACGCTCTACGGCTTCATCGGGCTTCAGGGAATTGGTGGCTTTCCGCACTATGTCTACGGCCTCTGCTTCCTGCCGGTTAAGAAGAAGGTCGTCCCTTCGGGTACCGGATTTTAAAATGTCAATGGCTGGGAAAATCCTCTTTTCTGACAGGCGGCGGTCTAAAACCAGCTCCATGTTTCCGGTTCCCTTAAATTCCTCATATACTACATCATCCATACGGCTTCCGGTATCTACCAAAGCCGTAGCCAGAATGGTAAGGCTGCCGCCCTCCCGCATATTTCTGGCAGCTCCGAAGAAACGCTTCGGCATATAAAGGGCAGCCGGATCAAGGCCTCCTGATAAGGTACGGCCGCTGGGAGCTACGGTAAGGTTATAGGCCCTTGCAAGGCGGGTAATGCTGTCTAAAAGGATAATCACATCTCTTCCATGTTCTACCAGGCGCTTTGCCCTTTCGATCACCATTTCTGATACACGCTTATGGCGGTCCGGCTGCTCGTCAAAGGTGGAATAGATAACCTCTACGTTCGGCCCTACGATCGCCTCTCTAATATCTGTTACCTCCTCTGGCCGTTCATCAATCAAAAGGATCATCAGATGCATATCCGGATGATTTACAGTAATTGCTCTGGCGACCTGCTTTAAAAGGGTGGTTTTTCCTGCCTTGGGCGGAGAAACGATCATGCCTCTCTGGCCCTTTCCAATGGGCGATAAAAGATCCAGCACACGCATTGCTACAGAGTTGCGCTCTCCCCGTGTTTCCATATGAAGACGCTCATTTGGGAAAATGGGAGTGAGATCTTCAAAATTCGGGCGGCGTTCTGTGGCGCTTAAGGGATATCCGTTCACTGTTTTGATATAAAGAAGGGCGGCGAATTTCTCCGTTACTGCTTTGATCCTTCTGTTTCCCACAATGATATCGCCTGTTTTTAAATTGAACCGGCGGATCTGTGAGGGAGCCACATAAACGTCATTTTCTCCCGGAAGGAAGTTTTCGCAGCGGATAAAGCCAAAGCCATCCGGCATAACTTCCAGAATACCGTTTGCCTCAATTCCGCTGTCAAGCTCCGCCATATCCTGACCGGCAATTCCGGAAGCGTCACTGCGGGGCTCCGGACGGGATTCGCGGACGTCTGCCCTTGTCTCTCTGGTGTCACGAGTGTCTCCTGTTTCCCTGGATTCTCTGAGCTCACGATTCTCCCTTGGCTCCCTGTTGTCCCTGGATTCCCGGCTCTCCTTTGGCTCCCTGCTTTCTGCTGACTCCCTGGAAGCTTCTCTGGAATTTTGCTGCCCGTATGAAGTTCGGGGCTGTCTGACAAAACGTGTTTGACGTGAGGGGTCACGCTGGGGGCGGCCATCTCGCGGCTTTCCGCTGTCCCGTGACTTTTCGCTGTCCCGAGGCTCTCCGTTTTCTTTGCTGCTCCGGGGTTCACGGCTGCTTTGTGCCTCACGGCCTTCACTGGAACCGGAATCTGGCTGCAAAACAGCTTCTGACTGTGCGGCCGCCTCATTTTCCCGGCACAAAAGTTCTATGATTTCAGCTTTTCTGAGGGTGCTGATGCCTTTAAGCCCCTGAGATTTCGCCAATTCCTTAAGCTCCGCTAAAGGAAGGGTCTGTAATTTTTCTCGCATATGATTCTCCTTAATTTTACGGACAGTTGTATTGATTCTAAATTATCTAAATGTAATCAAAAGTGGGAAGGGTACAAAACCGGAATGGTTCTGACCGTGAATGAGTCCGGGCGCTGATATCTCAGACAGAACGCCCCTGGAATATGTGGGGAAAGCGCCCTGATTGCTTATACAGACATTATAAACGCTCTCCCCTGTGATTGTAAAGTTTAATTTTTAAGCCATTCCATATGAGCTTTCATCTGTGTTTCATAGCCATTATCCGACGGCCTGTAAAAGATGCGGCCCTCCATGCCATCAGGCAGATACTGCTGGCGTACATAATGCTTGGGATAATCATGGGCATAGAGATAGCCGTCTCCGTGTCCTAAGGCTCCTGCGCCCTTATAATGCCTGTCCTGAAGATGCACGGGAACAGGCATGGCACGATCCGTCTTTACCGCCTCCATGGCATCCTGAATGGCGTAGCAGGCCGCATTGCTCTTGGGTGCACAGGCCACATAGGTCACTGCCTGCGAAAGGATGATCTGAGCCTCCGGCAGGCCGATGCGCTCTGCGGCCTGGGCGGCGCTTACCGCTACTGTCAATGCCTGGGGATCTGCATTCCCCACATCCTCTGCAGCGCAGATCATAATCCGGCGGGAAATAAACTTAATATCTTCACCTGCATAAATCATCCGTGCCAGATAGTACACAGCCGCATCCGGATCGGATCCCCTCATACTTTTTATAAAAGCGGAAATGGTATCATAATGGCTGTCTCCGTCCTTATCATAGCGCACAGCCCGCTTCTGGATGCATTCCTGAGCTGCTGCCAGATCAATATGGATCTTCCCGTCCGGGCTGCGGTCCGTAGTAAGTACGCCCAGCTCTACTGCATTTAAGGCAGCTCTGGCGTCTCCATTGGCCGCGTCTGCCAGGAATCGGGCTGCATCCGGCTCGATCACTGCATCATATGTACCCATTCCCCGTTCCACATCCGTAATGGCCCTTTGGATCAGTTCCAGAATATCCTGCGTTTCCAGAGGCTTCAGTTCAAAAATACGGGATCTGGAGATAAGAGCGCTGTTGACCTCAAAATAAGGGTTTTCCGTAGTGGCGCCGATAAGGATCAGGGTGCCGTCCTCTACAAAGGGAAGAAGATAATCCTGCTGTCCCTTGTTAAAGCGGTGGATCTCATCTACAAACAGAATGGTCCTTTTGCCGTACATTCCCCTGCTGTCCTTTGCGGCAGCCACAATCTCCTCCATATCCTTTTTTCCGGCCACTGTGGCGTTGATCTGCTTAAATTCAGCGCTGGTGGTGTTGGCAATAACCTTTGCCAGCGTGGTTTTTCCGGTCCCTGGCGGGCCGTAGAAAATAAGGGATCCCAGTTTGTCCGCTTTGATGGCGCGGTAAAGGAGCTTGTCTTTTCCAATGATATGCTGCTGCCCCACCACTTCATCCAACGTCCTTGGGCGAAGACGGGAGGCGAGAGGCGCTTCCTTTTCCATTGTATTTTCTCTCATATAATCAAACAGATTCATTTTTATCTCTCTTTCAGTCAATCATCAGTTCATCGGCTGTAACAAACGTATATCCTTCTCTCTGGAGGATATCGATCAGCTCCAGAGCCGCTGACACAGATGTATCAAATATATCATGCATCAATATAATATCCCCATCCTCAGCTTCTTTCAAGACCTTCTTTACGATACGCTTCTGGTTTCTGAGCTTCCAGTCCAGGGAATCCACAGACCAGAGGACTGTCGTCATGCCGGCCTGACACTCCAGCTCCTCATTCCAGTCTCCGTAGGGCGGACGCATATATTGAGGTCTGGAGCCTGTAATGTCCTCGATCATCCCGCTGGTGCGGTCTACTGCCTCACAGACAGCCGCAGGACCGGCTTTTGTAAGGCGCACATGGTTATAGCTGTGATTTCCGATCAGGTGGCCTTCTTCCTGCATCCGTTTTACCAGAGCCTCGTTTCCCGGTATACAGCTTCCCATGAGAAAAAAGGTAGCAGGTACTCCCCGTTCCTTTAAACCGTCTAAAAGAACCGGCGTATGGACGGAATGGGGGCCGTCATCAAAGGTAAGAGCCAGATATTTTTCCGGCTCAAACGTACCCTCAGGCGCTGATGCCTCCCTGACCGTAATCGGAACAGCCAAAAGACAGATCAGATATGCCAGAAGGATAAAATCCGCTGACAGAATGGCTGACAGCAGATGAATCCTGTGCTTCCACTTCACATTCAGGCCTCCGGGCAGATTGGTAGATTGATTTATTATATGCAGTTCCATACAAAAATAGAATCAGGCCGGGAAGTCATGCTCCCGGCCTGTGTACTGCCTTATTCTTTCCTGTACTTCTTTTATAGCTGCCTTCTACGCTCCCGGCTTCTCCCCCGCCGCTACCTGCCCCTGAGAGGGAGCAGAGCTGACACCGGGGCCGCCGTTGATTCCTGTAACAGGAGCTGAGGGCTCTGTAACATTTTGGGAGGAAGGGCTGTTTCCGCTTCCGTTTGACGGGACAATGATGGGGTTAGAGGATGTACCGGAGCTGCCGGAAGCCGCTCCTGCGCTGTCAGGTGCGCTTTCCTGGTTTGTGGAACCGCTTTCCTCCTGCCCCTGAGGGATCAGATGGCCGTCTGCCGCCGCCTCATACACAGCGCCGCCGATCTCCAGCGTCTGTCCTGCAGCCATGCGTCCTGTGGAGGAATCCATATAATAATGGAGACCGTTTACCTCGATCATGCCCGTGGCCATCGCTCCGCTTCCGTCAAAATAATACCAGGCTCCATCCATCTCACGCCAGCCAGCCGCCATCACGCCGGAGCCCTTCAGATAATACCGCTTTCCGCCTTCGCTCATCCAGCCGGTCTGCATCACGCCGTTTGTATCTGAGTAATACCAGGAGCCATTATCCTGGATCCAGCCCTTTGCCAGGGCACCAGCTGCGTCCAGATAGTACCATTTGCCGTTTTGGTTTGTCCATCCAACTGCCATTTTTCCGGAAGGCTCCAGATAATACCGCTTTCCGTCTGCATCCAGCCAGCCGGTCTGCATGATACCGTTGGAGTCTGTATAATACCAGGCTCCATTGTCCTCTATCCAGCCTTTTTTAACAGCTCCTGAGCTTCCCAGATAATACCATTTTCCCTGATTCTGACGCCAGCCAGTCTGCATCTTTCCAGTGGTCTCGTCCAAATAATAGCGGCTGCCGGATACCGTGATCCAACCCATGGATGCAAGGCCCTCGCTGTCCATATAATACCAGTCTGAACCATCCTGAGCCCAGGCGTTTTTCTGTTTGGTATAGTTGCTGTAATAATACCGCTTCCCGTTAATGGTGCGCCAGGTATTGGCCGGAATCTGGCTGGAGAAATCCTTAAACTGAAAATCAATGTCCACATTTCCATTGATTCCTTTTACAGAACCGGTGCTGGTCGCCTGCCACATAACAGGGTTCTGGTAGCTGGGACGGGCAGAATAGCGGGCCACCCATACGGGATAATCCATCAGGCTCATATCCAGCTTATTTTTCAGCCAGTTTTCATTTGCATAGATAATCGGATAATATCCGGAATCGGATATCTTTTTGCAGAACGCATTTGCAATTGCAGCCAGCTCCTCTTTTGAAAGGTTTCCCTGAGTGGAATCCTCCATATCGAAAGCTACAGGATAGGAAACAGGATAATCGTGAATCAGATCCAGCACAAAATCGGCCTCTTCCTCCGCCATTTCCACCGTTGTTGCCAATGAATAAATATACACTCCCACCCTCACGCCAGCGGCACTGGCCTGCTGAATATTCCGGTGAAAGTAGGGGTCTACCGCTCCCTTGGAACGGGTTCCCAGCATCACAAAGGACACATCATCTGCTGCGACCTGGCTCCAGTTGATCTCTCCCTGCCATCTGGATACGTCAATTCCTCTGGCAAGCACATTTTGAATGGCGCTGCCGTCAGGCATCTGATAGACGCCGTTTACCTTTTTCCAGGAATTGGGATTTGTCTGATCTGCTCCTTTTGCATTCTCAGAAGCGCCAGGGGCAGAAGGCACATTGCCGGCTCCTCCGGGCCCTCCTGTTACTCCCGGGCCTCCTGTAGCAGGCGCTCCAACAGACGCAGACGTTTCTCCCGGCCCTGCAGCGTAGGCCGTATACGCAGACCCTAGGGTTCCTGCGCCCAGAATCCCTGCCAGGACAAGTGCCTGGCAGCGCTTTCTCATCTCCTGTCTCTTTTTCATTTTCCTCTCCTTATATCGTACTGATAATAAAAATGGAGGATGCTGTCAGCCAGTCCCGCCGCAGCATCCCCCTTTATCAACTGTCCTTGTCACAGGTTTCCATATCGGACTTCTCTTATCAACCTGGTCCGTCTGTGCGTCCGGCTTCCAGAGAGCCGCTGCTGGAAGGGCCACTGGAGCTGGTGCTTCCTGGGCCATTCGAGCCTGGACCCGATGAGCTGGGGCCGCCTGACCCCTTTGATACGCCAGGGCCGCCGTTTTCACCGGTTACGCCGCCTCCGGAAGACTGGTTTCCTGCAGTCGGCGTCTGTGCAGATACCCCGCTTGCATTCTGGCATACGCCGGATGCATCAAAATTGTAGGAGGTACCGTTGATATTCAGGGTAGTTCCCGCTGCCATCACACCGCCCTCTGCCGGATTTAAGTAGTAATACTTACCGTCTACCTGAATCCATCCGGTCATGAGATGACCGTTGCTGTTAAAGTAATACCACTTGCCGTCAATCTGCTTCCAGCCTACGGACATCTTGCCGTTTGACATATCCATATAATATTTGCTTCCCTCGCTGTCACTGAGCCAGCCGATCAGCATACGCCCGTCTGTATTCAGGTAGAAATAGTCCTGATCCACCTTGGCCCAGCCGGTCATCATCTTTCCGTCCGTACCAAACAGATACCAGTTGTCCTGAATCTGGGCCCAGGCATTAACAACACACTTGCCGTTTTCCTGGAAATAATACCAGGCTCCGTCCATCTCACGCCAGCCGGTTCCCATGCTGCCGTCTCCGCGCATAAAATAATAATCATCGCCGATACGCAGCCAGCCTGTAACCATAGTGCCGTCTTCCAGCATATAGTACCATTTGCCGTATTCAGGATTAATCCAGCCCTTTGCCATCAGGCCGCCTGGACGGAAGAAATACCATTTGCCGTCAATCTGCTTAAATCCGGTTGTCATATAGCCGTTGGAAAGATCCATATAGTAATAGCCCTCGCTGGTCTGAAGCCAGCCTGTGTGGGCCTTTCCCTGATTAATATAGGTCCAGTGGTCATTTGTCTTGGTCCAGCCGTCTGCTGCATAGGATGTAACCGCCATTCCCAGGGCCATGGCGCTGATTATACCGGCTGCGGTCAAAGCCGCCAGACATTTCTTATGTTTCATGCCTTTTCCTCCTCATTCTTCTGTATATAAGCCCCTGTGTCTGTTTCGGGTTTTCATCTTTTTAATTATAGCACAGATTATCTGTAAGGAAGGTAACAATTTTATTACAATTTCCGTAAATTTTCATACCTGCTCCAGAGCCTTTAATTTTTTATAATAGCCCTTTGCATACCGGTACATAATGATGGTATATTCTCCAAATTCCTCTCCTAAAGCTGCCTTGTATACAGCCCACAAACACCAGAGGAAGCCGCCCAGAGCCGCATTTGCAAATACGGAATAATATTCTTCTTCCGAAGGCTTTCTCTCTAAATAAATCTCCAGAAGCTTCTCTGTCTGTTCTGCGTCATAATAAGAATAAATAGCGGACATGGAGATGTCCATAATGGGATCACACATTCCTGCATATTCCCAATCCAGAAGTTTTGCACTGCCGTCCTCAAACATCAAGAAGTTATCCACATTTGCGTCAATATGGCAGAGACATTGTGGACGGTTCATCTGATCCAGACGGTCCATCAGCTCATTCATCCAGCCTCTGACCTTTTCATAATCCTCAAAGGGGATTCCTCCGTGCTGCAGGCAGAGCCTTTCATAAAAATCAATCCGTTCCCGAATATCAAAGGAATGGCCGACGGTAAGACCGGACTGGTGAAGCTTTCTTACAATACCCATACAGATTTCCATATCTTTCCAGTTATCTGCCGCTGCGTTCCGGGCATTTTCATAGTACCGTGCAATTTTATAGCCGGTATCCGGGTTCATGTACAGCACTTCTTCCGTAATCCCCAGAGAGGCTACAGTATCATAAACCTCTTTTTCCTCCCTGCGGTTGATTAAAAGCTCTGTTCCCGGCCCTGGAATCCTGCAGATATAATGAGCGCCTTCCACCTGAAAGAGGAAGGATTTATTTGTCATTCCCGCTTTCAGGCAGCGGATATCCGTAATCCGGGATTCAGGCACCCCAAATACCTCAGATACCAGCTTCATGGCCGCATTATCCGAATGGTTCTGATAACGTTCATCAAAAAGACGCAGCTCCTCCAGGTTTTCAAATTCATATACCTGGTCTTCGGGCTGACGGTTTACATCCATCTCAATCTGATTCCACTCAGAGGCTTTCCAGCCGGAGGCCTCCTCTGCCCGTGCAAGAAGCTCTCCCCCCTCTGCCTCCAGACGGCGCTTTGCCTCTCCCTTGAGCATATCCACAAAAGGCTGTTCCCAGTAAAACTGTTCCGTTCCCGGAGCCTCATAATATGCCTCCAGCACCGGAAGAAACCGGGCTGAAAATTCTCTGGACAGATAGACCGGGCCGTACATCACCCACTGATCCTTTCCGCCTACATTTACATCCGTGATCCTTCCCTTTTTATTAAAGGTAAAGCACCACTCTCTGGTATCTCCCTTCTGGAAGGAGGCGCTGTACCAGGCTCCGCATTCATAAGCATGATACATATTCTCCCTGAGCCAGTTATCCGAGGATAAAATATACATATTCCTGTCTTTTAACAAATGTCTGGCCCTGTAAACCGTAGCCAGGGTATTTTTACAGGAATACTCCGGATTATAGAGAAGCTTCACATCATATTTATCAATCAGATATTCAAACTTCTCTTTCAGATATCCCACCGCAATGGTTATATCGCGTATTCCGGCTTCGTGAAGCTGACGGATCTGGCGTTCAATCATCCGCTCTCCAAATACCTCCAAAAGCCCCTTGGGAGTTTCAAAGGTAAGAGGGACGAAACGGGAGCCAAAGCCTGCGGCAATAATCAGTGCTCCGTCTACCTTATATGGCTCCAGAACTGTCTGACCTGCCTCTGTAATGGCCAGCTGCTTTCCGCTCTGATCCTCTGTCTCTCTGATGTAGCCTTTTTCCATACATTCTTTTATCAGTCCGTTAATTGTCCCCAGAGACAAATCCAGCCTTTTTGCCAGCTCCCGCTGGGTAACTCCCGGCTCCTCCAAAATATTTCTGCATATCAATCCCAGTCTGTCCATATGATCCTCCGTCTGCTGATTTTGTGTTCATTTTTTGCCATTTTCAGTATGTATATGAACATTATAGCACCGGAATTGAGAAATGCAAGACTTAATCTGCTGTATTTCCCAAAACAATGGTATTTACCGCCTCGATGAAATCCACTGCCTGGGATCTGGGAATCAGAGAGACTGTCTTTCCATCCACCTCTGACAGACAGCTGCTGCCGTCATAGCGGTAAAGGACGATCGTTACCTGGGGAGAAACCTCATTATCCAGATGGAGGGTCAGGCGGATTTCCTCCTTTTGTCCCGGCTCCTCTTCTGTAAAGCGGTCTGCTTTTAAGCCTTCCAGAGCAGAGAGCAGTTTATCTGCCTCTATTTCCTCCTCCTGATACGTCCAGGTGCGGTCATCCTTTTTGCCTTTGGAAGTAAGGCTGTAATCGATTCCCTCTAAGGAAATGTCAATTCCTGTGATCTCCTCTGTATCGCCCCAGAATACTTCTTTGTGGCGCAGGTCATCGTATTTCATCTCCATCAGGGCCTTATAATCCTCTGCAGTCAATTTATAGGCAATCTGAGAACCGTTTACCCTTGCATATGCGGTAATCTGCTCCTCTTCCCCGCTGTTTTCCTCGGTGTTCTCTTCCTTCTCTGCTTTTTCTTTTTCCTTCGGATCACGGCTTACGCTTACGGTAAGCGTACCGGATACGTTCTCTTTGTCCTCATTTTCAAAGGTATAATCAGCCTCTAAGGACAGCTCCGGCGCATCCAGTCCATAGGCGCTCCACTCTTCCTCTGAAACATAGTAGGAAGCGTAATCAGACAGATCCAGATTCTGGAGGGTTCTGATATATTCATCCACCTGTACCGGGTCTAAGGGAAGCAGGTTTTCCCCATCCTTCTTAAAATAAACATCCTCGCTGCTGTAGGAAGCCCCGCTATCCTCTATGCGGACTGCTTCATAGGTCTCCGGCCCTGTAAACCGCAGGCTGCTTACTGTCTCAAGCTCAGGGATCTCATCCTGCTTCAGCATATCCTTTAACACTGCGTCAAAATAATTCAGGGGATCGTCTTTTACCAGATAGGCTTTTCCGTCTCCGATGGACACATAACGCTGAGAGTCCATATTGCTGAACTTACCCAGCTTTATTTCAAGCTCCTGCCCCCCATGTTCCATATGGATGGTGCAGACGGGGTCATCCAGCCCGTACTGGCTGTAATCCTCTACCTCTTCAATGACAAAGGCTGCGCCCAATTCTTCAAAGGGTTCTAAGAGTTCCTTTATCTTTTCTTCACTCACAGGGAACTTCTCATCCTCATCATAGACCCAGACTCCGTCCTCCCCTTTGTGAAAGGCCAGGCTTTCCGATTCATTTTCCCATGAAAGGGCCGTGACGTCCTCATAGGGAATCTGAAGTATGGTTTCACCGCTGTCTTTGATCTTTTCCTTATGCTCCTCCCTCTGGATTACCGCGATGGCTGCCACGGACAACACCGCCAGAACGCCCAGAAGGATATATAACCGTTTAGCCCGCTTCATTCTGCATCCTCCTCCTTCTCATTACCACACAAATGCCAATTCCCAGGTATGCAAGCGGGAAAATACCGATCATTACCGCCTGAAGCATGGCAGAAGTAGATTCGCTGATGGTAAGATAGTTATAGTTTAAGGACTTGCTCCGGATCGCCATTGCCTCGCTCTCTCCGATCATGGAAGAAAGAGCATTCATTCCCAGATCCCCGTTTGCACCGGAGGAAAGGGCATTATACATATCCTCTAAAAAGTCTGAAGAGCCAAACCAGAGGATCCGTCCTTCATTTTCACAGGAAATAGACACGGCTGCCGCAAACGGGCCGTCAATGTCTCCTTCCTCCCGTTCATAGGTGGATAGCTCATAGCCTGCCATCTTGCTGAAGGCCTGGTCTGTAGTTGACAGAAGGGTTGTCACCCGGCCTGCGGCTTTCGTTTCATCTACCTTCAAGCCCTGGACAATGGGAAGAATGGGGTAATAATGCTCTTCCATGAGAGCGTCCGTAATATCACTGCTCTCCATCTGAGGAAGAAGGGCGTAAGGCGTCTGAAGAGCATAGCGCTCTCTGTCTCCTTCTACTACGATTCCTTCCTGCGCCGTGACGCCGTATTCCTCTAAAAGACCATGAAGGTTATCAAGATTCCCTTCCTTTACAGGCCCTGCCGCCGCAAAAAGCATTCCTCCTTTTCTGGTGTAATCCGAAAGCATGGTCTGTTCTTCTCCGGAAATGTCGCTGGAGGGCGCATAGATCATAATTCCGGCTGCATCCTCAGGAATAGAATCCACATTCAGAAGAGACAGCTGCTCTAACTGGATATTTTCCTTTTCAACCTGCTCTTTAAAAGAGGCGGGAAGTTCTCTTTCCCCGTGTCCCTCTAAAAGATATACCTTGGGCTGCTCTTCATTTACCACATAGTCAATGGCAGAAGTAATGGCTCCCTCTCCGTCAAAGGAGGTATTATAGGAATAGGAGTAGATATCTGCCTCCTGAACGTAAATATCATCATAACCGATAAAACGGCTGCGTTCGCCGCATTCTACAACCAGACTGTTGTTAGCGGCCTCTTCATCTGTATACTGCTCTGCAAAGGTGGGATATACATCGGGATTCTTCTTTACGATCTGGATATGGTCTGAAAGGCTGTCGTATTTATTTAACAGGTTTTCAATGACCGCATCCTCTTTGTCTGCCTGTACGATCCAGTAAATCGTTACATCCTCATCCAGCCCGTTAACCACTGCCTTTGTATTGCTGGTAATGGAATACAGCTTTGCCGCGCTGATATCGTATTTTGTCAGATTCTCCGGCAGGGCATTTACCAGTATATTGACTACAATAAGGATTGTAAGGACCACTGCGGAAAGAATCAGGGAATAGGCTCCGCCGCGAAAGGCATTACGGTTCTGCTTCATCAGTTATACCTCCTTTTTTCCAGTGACTGCACCGATAAAAACAGGAAAAATGCGGCAAAGGTCACAAAATATACGATCGCAGTGAAATCAAACACTCCGTTTACAAACACATAAAACCGTTCAAAGAGGGAAAGCGTTTTCATAACAGACGGCAAAAGCCCGGAAAAGGCTTCCGAATCTGCCAGATATAAAATAAGCACTGCGCCGCCGGCCAGGAAATAAAATCCATAAGCCAGATGTTCATTTTTTGTTAAATGGCGTATTACCACTCCCAGGACGATCACCAGGGCAAAGGCTGCGATCAGGGCGCCTGCAGGAGTGGAAGATACGTACTCGGACAGACTGGCGCTATAGTAGTTGAGCAGGATCACTGCAATGCCGATTCCTGCCGCAAAGCCCTGGTTGTCTGTCAGGGAGGAAATGAATACTCCCAGAGCAATTAAGGCTGCGCCCAGAACAAAAAAGGCAAAAATAGAGCCGTAGGAAGTCAAAAGATATACATCTCCATAGCGGGCAAAGATCAGCGGATATACGGAGACAACCGCCAACGGGATCAGATATACAATAAGAAGCGCCAGATATTTCCCAAGTACAACCTCCGTGGTAGTAATGGGAAGGGAGTATAACAGCTGGTCTGTTCTCTGCTTTTTCTCCTCTGCAATGACGCGCATAGTTAAAATAGGTACAATTACTACAAATACCAGGCTGCCGAAGCTTAATACAAACTCAAAATTGCTTACTGCTGCCTGAAGATTATATAAGGTGGCTCCCAGACCGATAAAGGCCAGCAAAAATGCGCCGAATACATAGGCGGTCAGGGTATGGAAATAATTGCGGAGCTCATGCCTTAAAACTGCTGTCATACCGGCTCCTCCTCTCCCGCTTCAGCCTCTTCTGTTTTAGAATTCTCAGTCAGTTCAATAAAGATTTCCTCCAGACCGGCTTTTTTTACATTGATTTCAAGAAGTGGTTTTCCGGCTGAGGCAAACCGTTGAAACAGGGCTTTTGATACCTCATGGATATCCCCGCAATCCGAACGGAGGGTAACAGCCGTCCGTCCCCTTTCCTTTTCTTCTATCGTCTGCTCTGTGATATGCCCCACACCGGAAAGAAGCTCCTGCGTTTCTTTGGAATCCGCTTCTGCCAACAGGGTGATCTCCCCCGGCGAGAGGAGGAGTTTTTCCAGATTTTCCGGCCCGTCAAAAGCCATAATCCTTCCTCTGGCAATAATAAGGATTTTCTCACAGATGGCCTGAACCTCGGAGAGAATATGGGAGCTGAAAATAACCGTATGCTCCTTTCCCAGATCGCGGATCAGGCCGCGGATCTCTATGATCTGTATCGGGTCAAGTCCCACTGTAGGCTCATCCAGAATAATCACCTCCGGATTGCCAAGAAGCGCCTGTGCAATCCCTGTTCTCTGTTTATAGCCCTTGGACAGAGCGCTGATTTTTCGGTTCCGCACCTGGCCCAGTCCTGTTCTCTCAACTGCGCTGTCAATCTGGCTGCGCAGCTCCCTGCCCCTGAGCCCCTTTGCCTCTCCCACAAAGCGCAGGTATTCCTCCGGCGTTTCGTTCATGTAAAGAGGCGGCTGCTCCGGAAGATAGCCGATCCTTTTTTTCGCCTGTGCAGGCTCCTCAAACATATCAAAGCCGTCAATGATCACTCTTCCCTTCGTGGCTGACAGGCATCCTGCCATAATATTCATGGTGGTGGATTTCCCCGCGCCATTGGGGCCTAAAAAACCGTATACATGTCCGCTCTCTATCTCAAAGGACAGATCGTCTACCGCCGTCACACCGCCATAGCATTTTGTTAAATGCTCTACCTGTATCATAATGAACCTCCTGACTGAATATTTGCTTTTCCGGCATTATAACAATTTATGCTGAAATGAAGCTGAAAATTTACAGGAAATTCCGGTTCTCTTACTTCTTATAAAGCAGGGGATATGCGTTTCTGTCTATTTTTATCAGAAAAAGATAGAGCACGCTTCCCAGGGCTCCGGCGGCCGCCACATATTTCCATGCGGTTACGATGGTATGGCTTTGTAAAACCGTGCCGATTTTCCACTGGGAACCATACATGGCAGCCGCCAGAGCAATGTGGGATACTGAGGATATGCGCCCTCTGTGCGATGCGGGGATTCTTCTGGAAAGATAGGGGTAGGAGCCAAGGGTGGTTATGATTTCTCCAAGAGTAAAGAGAATCATGGAAAGATAGTACAGCGGTACGATACCCTGTATAAAAATATACATGGATAGAGCCCCGCTTACCAGAAGCTGGCCTGCAAGAAGCCTGGCAGTATCGCCAAAGCCTGCCGCATATCTGGTTAAAACAGGAGTTCCTATAATGACCACAAAGCCGTTTAAGCTGGTCAGAAGCCCAAAATATACGGCTCCCTTTCCTCCGTACAGCGTTTCCATATTCAGGGGAACCAGAAAATTAAACTGGCTGTATGAAAACTGGTATACGGACCAGCAGATCAAAAAGAGCAGGATCACCTTCTGCTCCCTGAGAATCCTCCAGGTGGACTGTGTTTCCTTTGACTGCTCATAAATATTTTTATTTTCCTTCACCGGGGTAATATCTTTGATAAAAAGAAGAATCAAAAGGGTGGAGGACAGGGTTGTAAGGCCGTCAATGGCGTAGGCGAGCCCCAGATGCTCCTGAAATAATATACCGCCTATGGACGGAGCCAGAATCACGCCCAGATTCAATCCCAGATACATGAGACTGTATGCTTTTTCCCTGTTTTCTGCTGTACTTAAATCTGCAATCAGCGCGTCATAGGCCGGATTTTCCATAGTCTGAAATACTCCGGCCATAAAAAACAGCATAACCTGCCTCATGGATACGGGAAGAAAAGCAGCTGTCAGATAGCAGATAACTGTCACTAAATCGCAGACAACAATGAGGTTTTTCTTATTGCAGCAGTCCGCCAGTTTTCCTCCCAGAAGATTCGCAGGAAACTGTATCACTCCCATGGTTATGGTTACTTTTGCAATATCCTGCGCATTCATTCCCAGCTTATTGCTTAAAATCAGCGTCAGCATCGGCCATATCATAGCTCCCATATTGGTTGCCGCTTTTCCCCAGAAGAGAACATATACTTCCCTGCGCAGTCCTCTGTATTGTCCAAACATTCTGTCAAATATAGCTTTCATCTGTTATTCCCTCTTAAGTTCTGCAATCCGGGTGGCGATGGTTTCCATAAAGCGCACATCATGATCCACCAGCAGCATGGTTGGACGGTACTTTAAGATAAGCTCCTCTATCTGTATTCTGGAAAATACGTCAATAAAGTTCAGTGGCTCGTCCCAGATATATAAATGGGCCGGAGTCAGAAGACTGGCCGCAATAAGAACCTTTTTCTTCTGACCCTCTGAAAATTCTTCCATATTTTTCAAAAACTGCTCCCGTTCCATATCCAGCTGTCTGAGAAGGGCCAGAAACAGGCTTTTATCCAGATTCCGCTCTTCACAAAAGCCCGTCAGGCTGCCTTTAAGAAAACCCGTATCCTGATTGACATAGGAAATCACAAGTCCCGAGGCTGTTTTAAGAGTACCCTCCCGGATTTCCACGCCGGATGCCTGCCCCCCGGCCGCCTGCTGAAGAACCGCCTTGATAAGAGTGGATTTTCCGCAGCCGTTTTTCCCATGGAGAAACACACGCTCGCCCTGAGTAAGCTCAAACTGCAGCTTCCGAAAAACCCAGTCCTTCTGTCCCGGATAACCCACACACAGATCTCTGGCAAAAATAAGCCGGTTCCTGTGAAATTTCATAGGCATCAGCTTTAGCTGCACCGGTGCTTCCAGATCCTGCAGCAGCCCCCGTTTTTCTTCAATCTCCCGTTCCACGCGGCGCTCAAAGCTTTTGACGCGGGCCTGCATTTTGCGGGTCTTTTCTCCGATATAGGCTCTGGTTCCTATGAAGCGTTCCGGTTCCTTTACGGGATCAAAGCCAATCTTTGTTTTTTCATTCTGAGCGGCCCAGCGGGCGCTGCGGTCAGCGGCCTTTTTCAGGGAAGCGATCTCCCTGAGATGCTTTTCATTTTCTGCCTGTACGAATTGATCCATGCGCTCCCGGTTCTGTTTCCAGCTGGAAAAATTACCCGCCTGCACCTCGATGGTCCGGCGGTTGAATACCAGCACATGATCGATACAGGCGTCCAGAATATCTCTGTCATGGGAAACAAGAATAAATCCCTTTTTGCTCCTGAGATATCCCTTTACCGTCTCCCGCGCCTCCTGATCCAGATGATTGGTCGGCTCGTCAATGAGAACAAAATCCTGCTCCCCGGAGAAAAGCAGCGCCAGCAGCACTCTGGTTCGCTCCCCGCCGCTCAGTGTTTCAAAGGGACGGTACAGAAGCTCCGCCGAAGCCTTCAGCCGCTCCAGCTCCATCAGAACTCTCCACAGCTCAGTTCCCGGCTTTAATTCCTCTAAAAATTCCGCCGCGCACCTCCCGTACTGTCCGGGGCTTATTTCGTATGGAAAATAGTCAAAGACAGCCGGTCCTGAGATCGCTCCCCTGTATTCGTATTTTCCTGTCAAAAGCCGCAGAAATGTGGTTTTTCCTTTGCCGTTTCGGCCAATCAGACCCAGCCTCCAGTCCGTATCTATGGAAAAAGAAACGTTGTCAAATACCGGATCAGAGCTTCCGTCATAGTAAAAGGTCAAATTTGCTACATTTATCTGTGCCATATCCAGCCCTCCCTTCGGATATGAAAATCCGAACCCTGAAATTCCATAAAAAAACAGAGATCCCCCCCTGACGCCAAAGGATCTCTGTCTGCGACATTCTCTTTTTTAACGGATATCAACACAGCACAGACTCCCGGCCGTCATCCGACCGCGGTCTGTCTGTAAAATTGAAGAGAGTAAATGGCATCTGATCCCATTTCGGCAACATGAAATAACAGAGCGCCGTTCTTATACTGCGCCTGTCCGGACGAATATTCATGCTTCAAAATAGTTAGATCAGATTAACATCCAGCCTCTCCTTTCAAATCTGTAATATGGCAACAGTATAGCACAGGCTCCGGGGGAAATGCAAGCAAAAAAACTACCTTCTCGGAAGCTCTGCCTGAAACCGGTTGATTCCATCCCTGCTTTCAGCCTGTATGCTTCCCTGATGCATCCGCACAGTCTGTTCTGCGATGGAAAGCCCCAGACCATAGCTCCCCGATGTATGGCGGGAGGAATCGGTCCGGTAAAAGCGTTTGAAAAGCTGCTTTAATTCCCCAGGAGAGATGGAAGGACCATGATTTTCCACCGCAAGAATGCAGCGGCTTTTTCCCTGACTTTTAAGCGTTACCCTGACTTCTCCTCCTGGATCGGAATACTTGCAGGCATTGTCCAAAAGAATCTCCGCAAGACGGCGCAGCCTGTCTTCGGAGCCCCACACCTCTATCCCGCCTTCTACGTCTGCCTGCAGAATTAAGCCCTGCTCAAAATAAAGGGGCTCGAAGGGAAGAACCGCGTCCTGAACAATCCGACTGAAATCCACCGGCTGAAAATTTTCCCCTGCAAGGCCACTGTCTCCTCTGGCCAGATCCAGCATCTGTTCGATCAGCCCCCGCATCTGCCGGGACATGGTAAGGATGGCTTCGGAAAAACGTCTCTGCTTTTCTTCCCCGCAGCCGGAGGACTGCAGAAGCTCCGCATTGGTCATAATTACAGTCAAAGGCGTTTTTAACTCATGGGAGGCGTCGGCCACAAACTGGCGCTGCTGTTTCCAGGCCTTTTCCACCGGCCGCACCGCCCAGCCGGAAAGCCAGATGCTGATGGCTAAAAACATGATAAAACTCAGACCCGCGATCAGGGCGCAGGTCCTCACCAGTCCCTTTAGCGCAGCCGTTTCACTGGAAATATCCGCAAACACCAGACTGTACCTGTAGGGCGTATTGGACTTGTAATACCGCAGGCCGTATTCCTCAATTACCCCTACCTTCTGGGGAGATGAGAGGGCTTTTATAATGAGGTCCTTAAGAAATTCCTGATCCGACAGGTCAAAATATCCTCCGCTGCTGGTAACCAGATCTCCTCCGGGGCCCAGCTGCAGAACAAAGAAGGGAAGGCGGATTTCCTCGCTCTGTTCCCCAGGCATCTCGATCTGAAAGGGTCGGTTTGCAATCTTTTCCATCATGCGGATGCTCTTTTCCTCCAGGTCTGCTCTTGTAAAATGGTACACCAGGCCAAATACTACACTCATCAATAAAGCCACTATGGTCATGTTAATAACTACAAACTTCACTCTCAGCCTACGAATCATGCTCTGCTGCCTCCAGGTGATACCCCATTCTCCGGATGGCTTCAATGCGTACATCAGACCCGATGCTTGACAGCTTTTTCCGTAAAAATCCGATATATACCTCCACGTGATTTTCTACTGCGTCCGAATCATAGCCCCATACCTTTTCCAGGATCATTTCCTTGGAAAGGTTTCCTGCACCGGACTGAAATAAAAGGCGCATAATATCAAACTCTTTCGCAGAAAGCCGGATCTGTCTGTCTTTGCAGCTTAAAACAGCCGTCGAAAGATCCAAACGGGTATTTCCCATCCCTACCTCATCTACCTGGCCTCCCTGGCGGCGCAGCAGGGCGCGGACGCAGGCGGTGAGCTCTCTGGCGTCAAAGGGCTTTGTCAGATAATAATCTGCCCCGGCATCCAGCCCTGTAATCCGATCCTCCAGAGCAGAACGGGCCGTAAGCATCAGAATGGGTGTCCCCAGACGGCTGGCACGAAGCTCCCTTGCCACCTCATAGCCGCTTTTTCCCGGCATCATCACATCCAGTATGATCAGATCATAAATCCCGGTGCCTGCATAAGTGAAACCAGTTTCTCCGTCATATACAGCCTCAGCCTCAAAACCCTGGGTCTCTAAAAGATCTTTTATGGAACCGGCCAGCAGCCGCTCATCCTCTATGATCAGAATTTTCATATACATCCCCTTACTTACTGATGATATCCCTATTATACAGCAAAGCGGCCAAAGAAAAAAGCCTGCAGCTACCCCTTTCCGGGCAACCGCAGGCTCTGTCTTCTCAAATGACCAGTTAAACAATTCCTCGTATTACACTTCAAAAATCAGATCTCCATAGCTTGGCATGGGCCACAGATCCTTGTCTACCAGCATTTCCAGCCGGTCTACAGGCGCCCTCAAAGCCTCCATAGCAGGAACTACTTCCCTGTGGTAAGCCAGAGCCTGATCCTTTCCGCTTCCCATAGCTGCGCAGCGGCTGGTAGCATCCTCCAGTGCGGACAATGCTGTTTTAGTTTCAGCCAGAAGATCTGACGATTCCAGCAAAAGCTCTGTCTGTGTGCTCACATCTGCCTCCGGGCAGGCATTTCTTACAGCGGAAATGGAGCCTGCCAGCTGGGTTGTATAACGGATCACTGCCGGAATAATCTGCTTTCCGGCCATATCGACCATGGTTTTAGCTTCAATGTTAATGCTCTTTGCATAACTTTCATACTCTACCTCGGCTCTGGATTCCAGCTCAGCTCTGGTAAATACGCCAAACTCCTCAAAGAGCTTTACTGCCTTGTCTGTCACAAGAGCCGGGATCGCGTCTACCATGGAGCGCAGGTTAGGAAGACCTCTCTGTTCGGCTTCCTTTACCCATTCCTCAGAATAGCCGTTTCCATTGAAAATAACTCTTCTGTGGGCTGCCAGAAGCTCTTTAATGAGGTCATGGACTGCCATATCAAAGTCCTCGGCCTTCTCCAGAAGATCAGCCGCTTCCTTAAAAGCTTCTGCCACAATGGTATTTAACACCGTATTGGCAGATGCTACAGAATCAGAGGAACCTACCATACGGAACTCAAATTTATTACCTGTAAAAGCAAAGGGTGAGGTGCGGTTCCGGTCGGTGGCATCCTTGTCCAGATCCGGCAGGATATTTACGCCTGTGCGCAGAGTTCCGCCCTTCTTGGAATGGGTTGCCTCTCCTGTATCACAGAGCTGGTCGATTACATCCTCCAACTGTTCGCCCAGGAAAATGGAAATGATAGCGGGCGGAGCCTCGTCTGCTCCCAGTCTGTGGTCATTTCCCACATCAGAAGCAGATTCACGAAGCAGGTCTGCATGGCGGTCTACTGCCTTAATGATGCAGGCTAAAACCAGAAGAAACTGGATATTCTCATGGGGCGTATCGCCGGGGTTCATCAGGTTGGTGCCGTCATCAGCAGTCAGAGACCAGTTGTTGTGCTTACCAGAGCCATTTACCCCATAGAAAGGCTTTTCGTGGAGAAGGCAGGCCATGCCGTGGCGTCCGGCTACCTTCTTTAAGGTCTCCATCACCAGCTGGTTGTGGTCTACCGCCTGATTTACGCCCTCGTAAATGGGGGCCAGCTCATGCTGGGCGGGAGCGGCCTCGTTATGCTGGGTTTTGGCAGGCACTCCCAGCTTCCACAGTTCCTTGTTTACATCGTTCATATAGGCGCCGATCCGCTCTCTGATAATACCAAAGTAATGGTCGTCCATCTCCTGTCCCTTGGGAGGCATGGCGCCAAATAAGGTCCGCCCGGTGTAGATTAAGTCTTTTCTCTGCAGATACTTCTGGCGGTCAACCAGAAAATACTCCTGCTCCGGGCCTACGGAAGGATTCACCCGCTTTGCAGTGGTATTTCCAAACAGGCGCAGGATTCGCAGGGACTGTTCATTGATGGCCTGCATAGAACGCAGCAGAGGCGTCTTCTTGTCCAGAGCCTCGCCCTTATAGGAGCAGAAGGAGGTGGGGATACAAAGGGTGACACCGATGGCATCTTCCTTTAAGAAAGCCGGAGAGGTACAATCCCATACTGTATAGCCTCTGGCCTCAAAAGTTGCCCGCAGGCCGCCGGAAGGGAAGGAGGAGGCGTCCGGCTCGCCCTTTATAAGCTCTTTTCCGGAAAACTCCATAATCACGCGGCCCTCTACCGGAGCAGAGACAAAGGAATCATGCTTTTCTGCCGTAACGCCCGTAAGAGGCTGGAACCAGTGGGTAAAATGGGTCGCACCGTGGTCAATAGCCCAGTCCTTCATGGCATGGGCTACCACATCCGCAATACTGGGATCCAGCTCCGCGCCGTCCTCGATTGTCTTTTTCAGCTTCTTGTATACACTTTTGGGAAGGCGATCCCTCATCACGGCATCGTTAAATACATCCTTGCCAAACATCTCTGTAACACTTATTACTTCGCTCATAGATTCTCCATCCTCTCTTTTCATGGTGTCCCCTTTCCCCAATGCACCCCAAAAGGCGGTTTTGTACAGCAAAAGGCGTTCTCTCCTTTTTCAAAAAGAGAACGCCCTCGTTCTTTTGTTATAAAATAAACCATTTCCCGTGAAAATGCAAGCGGTTTTTCCAAAACAGAATCAGTTTATTCTAATAAGCTTTATTAAGCGCAGTTAATATAGATATTCGCAGAGCTTATGCATTTGCCTTTCCAACAGAACCAAACAGCTCCATCTTCTCTTTTACAGTTGCGCGGATTGCCTCTGCGCCGGGAGCTAACAGCTTTCTTGGGTCAAAGCCCTTGCCCTGCTGATCCTTTCCTGCCTCGATGTACTTTCTGGTAGCCTCTGCAAAGGAAAGCTGGCACTCTGTATTTACGTTGATCTTTGCAACGCCAAGGCTGATGGCCTTCTTGATCATCTCCTCAGGAATACCTGTGCCGCCGTGAAGAACTAACGGCATATCGCCAACTGCTTCCTTAACCTTCTCCAGTACGTCGAAGTTTAAGCCCTGCCAGTTTTCCGGATACTTGCCGTGGATATTTCCGATACCTGCTGCCAGGAAGTCAACACCCAGATCAGCGATGGCCTTGCACTCTGCGGGATCTGCACACTCGCCTGCGCCTACCACGCCGTCTTCCTCGCCGCCGATGGAACCTACCTCAGCCTCTAAGGACAGACCCATTGTATGAGCAATCTTAACCAGCTCTTTTGTCTTCTCCACATTCTCTTCGATTGGATAATGAGAGCCGTCAAACATAATAGAGGAGAATCCGGCCTTGATGCACTTGTAGCAGCCCTCGTAGGAGCCGTGGTCTAAGTGAAGTGCCACCGGTACGGTAATATTTAATTCCTCAAGCATAGCAGAAACCATAGCTGCTACAGTCTTAAATCCGGTCATGTACTTGCCTGCGCCCTCGGATACACCCAGGATAACAGGGGACTGAAGCTCTTCTGCAGTCAGAAGAACTGCTTTTGCCCACTCCAGGTTATTGATATTGAAGTGACCTACTGCATATTTGCCTGCTCTTGCTTTTTCAAGCATATCTTTTGCTGATACTAACATATTATTCCTCCTTATACTTGGGCGCTCTCACAGCTGTATGGACGTCTGGATCGGATAACAGCCCTGGAACGCATTTTTACTTTGTTACGTTTTTAACGGTAGCGGATTCATTATAAACCATACTATCCGAAAATGGAAGGACTTTTATCAAATCCCAAGGATATTCTTAACGGTTTCCTCCATCTCATCCACAGCGCACTCTCTGTCATGGCGGATGGGCGCAGTACGTATCTCCTCTACCGCTTTTGGAAGCACAAGGCCGGCAGCAGCAGCCAGCTCATCGGCCACATCAAATTCATCCTTCCCCTCTGTCGCCTCTTTGCCCTTTACAGCATCCATTACACTGCGTGAGAACTTAAAGGGACTGGCCGTGGACGCAATAACCGTCTTTGTCTGATCGCCTGTTTCCTTTTTATACTGTCCGTATACGGCCGCTGCCACGCCTGTATGTGTGTCGATGAGATAGCCTGTATCCTGGAAAATGGTCCGGATTGCAGCTTTATTTTCCTCCTCTGTGGCAAAACCGCCCTTAAAATCAGCCATAAAGGCCTTCATCTCATCCGTAATGGTATAATGGCCATCCTCTGCCAGCTCCTTCATCAGGGCGGCGTTTGCTTTCGGATCCGAGCCTGTACTTAAATAGATCAGGCGCTCCAGATTGCTGGAAATCAGGATATCCATGGATGGGGAACTGGTTAAAATAAACTCTCTTCTGCGGTCATAGGTGCCTGTGGTGAAGAAATCATACAGAACCTTATTGTCATTGGAGGCGCAGATCAGAGTGCGAATAGGAAGTCCCATTTTCTTGGCAAAATAGGCGGCGAGAATGTTGCCGAAATTGCCTGTGGGAACTACTACGTTGATCTCTTCACCGGCTGCAATCTCTTCATTTGCCAGAAGCTTTGCATAGGCGTATACATAATACACAACCTGCGGCACCAGACGGCCGATATTGATGGAATTAGCGGAGGAAAACTGGAAGCCCTTTTCTGCCAGCTCCTTTGCCAGCTCTTTGTTGTTGAAAAGATTCTTTACGCCGGTCTGGGCATCATCAAAATTGCCGTGAATGGCGACTACTGCCGTATTTTCCCCCTTCTGGGTGCGCATCTGACGCTCCTGCACCGGGCTTACTCCGCCCTTTGGATAAAATACAATAATCCGGGTGCCGGGTACGTCTGCAAAGCCTGCCATGGCTGCCTTTCCGGTATCGCCGGAGGTGGCTGTAAGAATTACGATCTCCTTATCCGCACGGTTCTTTTTTGCCGCTGTGGTCATCAGATGAGGCAGAATGGATAAGGCCATATCCTTAAAAGCAATGGTGCTTCCATGGTAAAGCTCCAGATAATAGGCTCCGTCAGCCTTTGCAAGAGGAGCAATCTCCTCTGTGTCAAATTTGCTGTCATAGGCTTTCCCAATACAGGACTTTAATTCTTCCTCTGTATAATCTGTGAGGAAAAGCTTCATAACCTCATATGCGGTCTCCTGATAGGTCATTCCGGCCAGCTTCTCAATGGAAACATCCAGCTTCGGAATTTCAGTGGGCATAAACAGGCCGCCGTCAGCAGCCAGACCCTGAAGGACTGCCTGGGATGCTGTTACCCCGGTCTGTCCGCCTCTGGTACTCTGGTAAGATAATGCCATAATCAATTTCCTTTCTTTCATGCGATGTATAACTTTGAGGGGCTGCCGGTCTGAACATACAGGCCTGAACCCTTATTTGCAGAAAGTTTAGCATATTTTGACGAGAGGTGCAACTGCTACAGGGTTGGAAACCATATTTTTCTTAAAATTGTTCCCGTAAAAGAGAAGGACTGCCAAAGGAAGCGCTTGCATGAACAGGGAATTTGCCTTAATATGATAGCCGGAGCAAAAACCGGAACTTCCGGTAAAATGGAGATTAACATGAGATATGAACATACAGTAAGGGGACGTTTTCTGGAACGTCCCAACCGCTTTATCGCATATGTGGAGATAGATGGGCAGAAAACCGTCTGCCATGTAAAAAACACAGGACGCTGCAAAGAGCTGCTGATCCCCGGCTGTACGGTGATACTGGAATTTCACCCCCGGGCAAAGGAAAGGGGAAGGAAAACAGAGTTTGATCTGATCGCTGTCTATAAGGGAAGCCTGTTAATCAACATGGATTCCCAGGCTCCCAACCGCGCAGCCTGGGAATGGCTGGAGCAACTTTCAAAAAAGGAACTCCCAGATCCAGCTCTTCAGGCGCTCCAGCCCTTTCAGGCTTTCGGCAGTCTCTATCTGCCCCGGGAAATCCGGCGTGAGGTTGTCCATGGAGATTCCCGGTTCGATCTGGCATTCACACTGGAAAACCAGAAAACCGGCGGCTTAAAACCGGCTTTCATGGAAATAAAGGGGGTAACTCTGGAAGAAAATGGAATCGTCCGTTTTCCCGACGCCCCCACAGAGCGGGGTGTAAAGCACCTTCAGGGCCTGTCTCATGCTGCTTTAGAAGGATTTGAGGTCTTTGTGCTCTTTGTCATACAGATGAAAGGAGTAACCGAATTTTGTCCCAATGACGAAACACACAAAGCCTTTGGAGACGCCCTGCGGTCAGGGGCTGAAGCCGGGCTGCATATTCTGGCCTATGACTGCGAGGTAAGTGAGGATTCCATGAAAATCAGCAGTCCTGTTAAAGTCCGTCTGTCTTAAGCTTCTGCATCATATAATATGTAAAAACAGGATGGGCAAAATATGGTATTTCCCTTATGTGACCTGAAAGCAGGAGAAACGGCTCAGGTGGTATGGATCATCTCCGAGCCCGCTATGGAGCGCCGTCTGAACCGTCTGGGCTTTCGCTTCGGAGAGCCGGTTACCTGTATCTTTAAAAGCAGGGCTGCGGGCCTGTCGGCATATCGGCTCCATAAACGGGTGGTGGGAATCCGACAGCGGACCACCCGTGAAATTCTGGTACGGAACCTTTCCTCCGAGGACAGCCCTGTTCACGGATGATCTCATCCACATATAGAAAAGCTCTCAAATAATACATAAAAACACTTAATATACGAAAGGATTTACAAATGAAGGATCTTACAAAAGGCACACCGGCCCGGATTATGATAAGTTTTGCTGTTCCTGTGGCTCTTGGAAATATGTTCCAGCTGTGCTACAGCCTGGCAGATACACGGGTGGTGGGAAGCGCTCTTGGAGAAACAGCCCTGGCGGCTGTCGGAGCCACTACCTCCATCAGCACCCTTTTCATCGGCTTCCTGTCCGGCCTCACAAACGGCTTCTCCCTTTTAATTGCCAGAGAATTCGGAGCGGGAAATAAAGAAGGGGTAAAACGCTTTGCCGCAGGCAGCCTGCTCCTTGGAACCGTCACTGCCCTGGGGATCACACTGGCCTGTCTCATATGCCTTAAATGGATTCTTGGCCTTTTAAATGTACCCCAGGAGCTCCTTGCCCAGTCAGACAGCTATATCCGGGTGGTATTAACAGGCCTGTTTGCAACCATGCTTTACAATGCCTGTGCGTCCATTCTGCGGGCTGTAGGCGATACCACCGCCCCTTTGCTCTTTCTGGTTTTTGCAGCTGTACTAAATGTGATTTTAGATCTGGTCTTTATCATACGCTTTGGCTGGGGTGTGGCTGGAGCTGCCTGGGCAACAGTATTTGCCCAGGGCGTTGCAGCCTGTCTGAGCCTGGCCTATATGTTCCGCAGATACCAGATATTCCGGTTCTGCCCGGCTGATTTTAAAATATCCAAAGATCTGGCAAAAAAGCTCTATACCTCCGGTCTTTCCATGGCCACCATGATGTCCCTTGTGTTTTTCGGCACCCTGTCCCTCCAGTGCGCCATCAATACCTTTGGGCAGGATATTATCGTTGCTCACACCGCAGCCCGAAAAATCACGGAATTTTTCATGCTTCCCTTCAGCGTCATGGGTGTAACTATGGCAAACTACTGCGGACAGAATATGGGAGCAGGCCGCATGGATCGAATCCGGACGGGTATCCGCCAGGCCCTTATGCTGGCCTGGATCTGGGCTGTGGGGACGATCCTGTTAAGCTGGACTGTTTCCCCAAAGCTGGCCTCCCTGGTTACAGGCTCGCAAAATCAGACGGTTCTCACCACCGCAGCCCTGTATCTGAAGGTCAACACCCTGTTTTATTTTGCTCCGGCAGCAATTACCATCTTGAGAAACGGCCTTCAGGGCATGGGAGATCATGTAACTCCCGTATGCTCCAGCATGATTGAGCTGGTGGGAAAGGTCATCGCCGCTCTCTTTCTGGCAGATCTTTTCAGGTACTGGGGCATCATTGCAGCAGAACCCATTGTATGGGTTTTAATGGTCATTCCACTGATTGTAAAAATGAGACGGCTTTTGAGATAGGCCGCCTCATTTTTAATAAATATTCATAAAAAAGCATTACAGAATTTCATTTGAGACAAATGTCAGCTGTCTCATTTTATTCCAAGTCTTGCAACTGCTCCGCAGTCATACAGTCCCTTTATCTCCTCATCTGAGAATCCATACTGAGTCAGGATATCCTCATTGTCATAACCATGACTCACTCCTCCACGCCATACACGATTTGGATAATGCTTCATTCTTCCTACAGGAGCAGGAGCGGTCAATTCTCTTCCTGACCACTGAGAATAGAAAGTTACCAGAGAATCATGAGCCTTGTACTGGGAGTTTGTTAACATATCCTTATATGTCATTACCTTTGTACATGGAATGCCATTCTCTGCACAGAGTTTTTCTGCCTCATCCGCTGTCACTGTCATGCACCAGCTTCTGATATAATTTAAGTATTTCTCTACATAAGGATCGGAATAAAAGACAGTTGCAACGCCCTTTAAATCCTCATCGTCTTCAAATCCCATCAATTTTGCTGCTCTTGCATTTACAGCAACACCTGCAAGGAAGAGGTTCACACGGCCTCCATCCTTGCACAGATATGTAGCATCTGCGGCAATATCCGGGTCACAACCATCATAAGCAGTAGGCTCTTCACCATCTGTAAGACCTGCTACTACCTGGAACCACTGATTGCGAAGAACTGCCTCATACTGAGCAACATCAATACTTTCTCCAATTCCTGTGATACGTGCTCTGTAAATAGCCATACTTGCAAGTAGTGCTCCATACATACCTGTTGTGTAATCGCAGGTAACCGGTTTCGCATAGTTATTTCCGCTTGTATTTCCATTTACATGCACATATCCACCAAAGGACTGTCCTATAAAGTCATAGCATGCTCTCTTGTAATAATATGGGTCTCCATACTGGCCATAGCCGGAAATATGAACGATTACAAGAGACTTATTAATCTCCCATAAGGCTTCGTCCGTCATTCCCCACTTCTCAAAGGTTCCACCTTTATTACTTTCCACCAGTACATCGGCTGTTTCAAGCATTTTATAAAATACTTTTCGTCCTTCCGGACAAACATAATCCAAACCGAATTCATACATATTTCTATGTTCATTTCCTACGCCAATATGTCTTCCGCCATCTGAGTTACGCTTTACATCCTGACCCTTACTTCCTTCAATATGGATAACCTCTGCACCATTTTCTGCCATAAGGCACCCAACAAGCGGACCTGCCATCGCATTACCTGCAACAACAACTTTAACTCCTTCTAACAAACCAAATTTAGGTGTATTAAGTGCCATAGTATTCCTCCTGTTACTTTTCCTTATTCTGGATTTCTTCTTTAATAAAAGTAAAGTAATTCATATCAGCATATAATTTTGCTAATTCGTCAATATCTTCCAACTCCATATCGTTGGAAACGATTCCCTCAATAATCCCCTTCAGAGCCCAACCATATATCTTCCATCCCGTAGATGAAAGGGAAATTTCTTCTTTACTGAATCCTTTTTTCTGAAAATAGCTGTGATCACTGAACATCCGCTCAAAAATCTTATCCCAAACCTTATCCGCAATCAGATTGCTTCGGGGATCTGTGGCAGAAATACTGCATATCATTTTTAAAAATACGCGTTTTTCATAGACAAATTCCAAGATATCTTTTGTACCATAATACATTCGTTTTCTGATACTTAATCCTTTAATCTCACGCACAGATTTATACTCGATCAGATGCTGGGCAAATTCATCAACTGCGGCTTCCAAAAGCGCCTCTTTTGAATCAAAATAAGAATAAAATGTTCCATATCCAACATCACTCCGATTCGTGATATCTTTAATTGATGTATTTTGAAATCCCTTTTCAGCAAAAAGCTCTTTTCCGGCATTTAACAACGTTTCATAGTTACGGGCTTTTTTTATTTCAGTTCTTGATAATATCTTTTCCATACCTTCACTTCCATACATAATAAAATTTTCAGAAATTCATTATATAGCTAAAATGATTCGTATGTCAATCAAGAGCCGAACCTTGTCCTGAAGCTAATCATCTATTCTCTGTATCCCTCCAGATGCACCTTGCTTCGATCCACCTTTCCGTTATCCATAATATAAATCTGCTCTAACCTATGGAAATCTACGGGAACCATATAGTGATTCAGTTTACCTCTGAGATATGTTTTTAATTCTGTTTTATCAAGTTCCTTATCCGCATAATAAAAACCATGCAATTCCTTTTCACCATCTGGGGCAATCAATGGTTTTACTACACAGCGTTCTATCCCTGGATACTTAAGCAGTTCAGCCTCTACCGTTCCTATCTCAATTCGAAATGATTTAATTTTGCACATCAGATCTGCTCTGGCCGCATAGTAAATGTCTCCATTTTCATCTAATCGACCCAAATCTCCGGTTCGATAAATCACCGCATAATTCGGATCATCTGTAAATGGATTTCTACTAAATTTCTGTACATTCAAATCATCACGTTTTAAATATCCATCACATATCTGTCTGCCTGAAATACATATTTCTCCAATCTCTCCTGCCTTCTCCACCAATTCCATTGAATTTTCTTTTAAAAGATAAACTCTTGCCATAGGAATGGCTTCTCCAATCGGATACTCTTCTCTCGAATCTTGTATTTTACAGCAGGTTACTGGTCCGCCACATTCAGAAGAACCGTAAACACAATAGATATCATAAGTCTCTGCTTTCAGATTATGAACCGGCTCTCCTCCTGTAAATAAAACCTTAAGGCTAGGGATTTCCAGATTCTCCTTAACAATCTGTTCAGCATAGTGGCTTGGAACAAATGCTATGGTAACCTTTTCTTCCCGCAGAAAATCCACAATCTGCCTCCAATTTCGTCGATATTCATTTGGAACCATTGTAAGCGTTCCGCCTTGATAGAGAATAGGAAATCCCTCTAATAATCCTGACATAAAGGAAAAGCTGGCCATCATACTCTGAACCGAGTTTTCCGTCATTCTAAATGTGTTGGCTATATTCATATGAACAGATATATTACAATGTCTTAAAATTACACCTTTAGCAACTCCTGAAGATCCTGATGTGTATAAAATCCATGCAATATCATCCATATCACCCACAGGTAATTCCTCTGCCACATAATTCTCACGCAAGACTTTTTCTTTCAACTCCTCAATAAATTCACGTTTTATTATATATTCACAGTCGCTGTCCGCAAGTCTTTGCTGTTTTTGATAATCCGGCATTTTGGTGTCAAGGTAAAAATATCCCACTCTTGCTTTCCAGCAACCAATCGCTGCAAGAATAACATTAACATGACGCTCATGAATAACAGCAACGATTTTATTTGGAGTTAATCCCTTTTTCACCAGTGCTTCTCCAATCGCTTCTGTGATTAGATCAAGCTGTCTGTAGGTAAATGCTTCCCCCATTCCCCTGACTGCAATCTTGTCTGGGGTATGCTCTGCAACATTTTTTAATTGCTTAATGAAATGATAATTTTTTATTCCATCTATTATAATTTCTCTGTCCATAATTTTTCCATATCTCTTTAACCTGGGAAAGACAATCCGCCATTAACACTGAATACGGAACCTGTAATCTTATCTGATTCAGGGCTGGCAAAGTATAAAGCTGCCTCAGCAACATCAATTGGCTCCGGAACTCCAAATTTTGCTCTGTCAAATGTCTTTTGGAACAGTTTTGCTCTCTCAGGATCAGACATGGTCTCTCTCATTGCTGCACTGTTGTTGATAATTGTCAGACACATGGTATTAATTCTGATTCCCCATCTTGCCCACTCTTTTGCGAATACCTTTCCACAAGTAATCAGCCCGGATGCACAGGCACCAATATATGCCTCCTTTGGTGTTGGAGTACGGCCTGAATCGGAAGTAATTACTACTATTTTACCATAATGATTTTCTTTCATATGCTCTAATAAAGCATAGATAGGATACAGTCTGGACCACATCTGAGTTCTGTAAACACCTTCAAAATCTTCAGCCGGATCATATTCGTGAGCAAATTTTGCATACTTCGGTGTTGTTGCTCCGCTTGCGATTAAAATATCAATCTTTCCTGCCTTTTTGATTGCCTCATCACATGCTTCCTTACAGGATTCCCACTCCCAGAGGTTAATCTTCTGAGCCCATGCTTTTACGCCATACTTGCTTTCAATATCCTTTGCAACCTCTTCTGCCTTTTCCTCATTCAGATCGGCTACCACAATATTGGCTCCGCTTTTTGCAAGATTGTATGCACATTCACGTCCCAAGCTGTCTGCTGCACCTGTAATAAGAGCTGTTTTGTTCTTTAAATCTGTTACCATAACCGTTCTCCTTTCATTTTCGATTAATAAATCAAAATTGATTCATTAATCGGTTTTGCTATGTTCTTACTATACTACGGTTCAATTACATTGTCAATAAAAAAACAATCTTATTTTTAAATTATTAAACAATAAAAAAATAAATGCCCATGTAATCAAAAAATCACACCGGCATTTGGCAATGTATCTGTTTTTATCTGCTTTTCCTTTTCTTTCCTCCGAACCGCACAGATCTTCCCCGCTCAAAACAGCGCTCACAGATGGAAAATGGATGGTCCCATGACAGCTCTCTGCCACAGATGGAACATTTCCGGGTATAGCTGCCGCATTCCGTACGGAGAATACGGCTGATCTCCTCCTCGGTGCTCCGCCTTTCACGGGAAAGATTTTCCTCCTGAATGGGAAGTCCTGTTTTTCGTGAAAACTGGAAATAAAGATCCAGCATTTTATAATAGCTTTCCATATCGTAAAGGTCTGTTCCCGGACTGTAGGGAAATTCCAGTTCATCTGCTTCCCTGTATTCCCGGCAGTAATCCTTCCACAGATCCATAACAAGACGGTTATCAATATCCACAGAACAGGTAATCAGTTTATAAATCTCCTGTTTGGTAAATTCTTCCAAATGCTCTCCGTGAATATGTTCAAAGCTCATATAGAGGGACAAAAGCTCGTCCACCTCCATTTTTTCATAAATAGCAGGCGCCTCCATACCGGCCCAGATCTTCACCAGAGTGTCGATCTCCGCAGGCAGATCCAGCAGCTGCTCCGGGAATCCCACATATGCCTTCATAATAGGAAGGGGACGGGCAGTTAAACCGTCTTCTACGGTTTCTATATCGTCAATCGCTGTTACAAAGCCCTCGTCATAAAGGCCAAAACGGCCGGCCCGGCCTGCGATCTGACGGATCTCCTCAGGCAGAAGGCTGCGCCGGACTGTGCCGTCAAATTTCCTTGTTTCCACAAATACAATCCGGCGGATGGGAAGGTTTAAGCCCATGCCGATGGCATCTGTGCTTACCACTACCTCTGTTTCCCGCTCAAGGAAACGGCGCACCTGTTCCCTGCGGGTAGCAGGAGGCAGGCTTCCGTAAATCACGCTGCAGCGGATTCCCTGATTTTCCAGATGAGCCGCCAAAGCCAGAACTGACTTCTTGGAAAATACAATCAGCGCATCTCCCTTTTTCAGATCCCGTTTCAGGGAGTAGGGCTTCTTCTCAAGGGTAAGACGCGTATTTCTTTTGTGGCGCACGATCTGAAAAGAATCCCCGCAGCGCCGGATCATCTGTACCATGATGTCCTCTGCCTCCGGAGCCATGCACAGATGGATTTCCTCTGCCCGGAGTCCCAGCACTGCACGGGTCCAGTTGTGTCCCCTGTAAGGATCTGCCGCCATCTGACATTCATCTACCACCGCCACGTCAAAGTATTCGTGGTCATTTAACATCTCCACGGTACAGGCCTGACAGACGGCTCCGGGAATTTCCAGAGTTTCTTCTCCGGTAATCATGGAGCAGGGAACATTTTCACTGTTTAAACGGTCGTAAACCTCCAGCGCCAGAAGGCGCAAAGGGCCGAAATACGCACCATGCTCTGCCTGTTTTAACCGTTCCAATGCATCATGTGTTTTTCCGCTGTTGGTAGGGCCGATATGCAGGATAAAGCGGCGCTTCATGGCCCGTGCCTCAGGGTATTCATCTTCCGGACGGCGCTTGACCGACTCCTTTATTCCCTTTTTAATGGTTTTGGGGATATAGAAAAGCTGGTAAGCCCGTTCCAGTGAATTCGTTAGAAGATATCTGCGGATCCCCTGCATTTTTAATACGTGCTCCAGCTCCTCCTGCGTAAGTTCCGGCAGAAATTCCAGATCCTTTTTTGCCAGATGCTCACAGAATTCCTCCATACACCGGCAGTTTTCCTCCCACCGGATAAGCTGAGGGCCAGGCTTTATGCGCCCCTCTTTATGCATCAGGAACGCACAGACTTTTGCCAGCATGGCGTGTATATCGCTTAATTCATTTGATTTTACAATTTTTTCCAGACACGCATCATTTAACCGGGACAGACGATTTCGCAGCTCTGCCCCTGTCATGGCCCGGCAGCGTCTGTTTGACGGACCAAAAAACAGTTCCTTATAGCAGTCGGCCAGACAGACGGCGCATTCATTTCTTATTCCCATTAACCGCTCTCTTTCAGACATACTTATACCATAGTAGTGTCTACGAAATTCTCAAAACCGGAGATACCAAACTGAGCGCTGACACTGTTAATCCCTTCTGCAATTTCCTCTCTGGAAAAATTAGCGGTATAAAGAGCATCATCATCCAGCTGGTTTAAATACATATAAAAGGCCAGAGCCATTTCCAGATATGATGTGTCGCTGGTATCCAGACACTCATACAGCTCATTCTCAGCCCCGTTAATGTCTCCTGCATCTGCCAGATCCTTTAAACGGCGGTAAACCCGGTCCACAGGCGTGTAAGCCGCCTCTGAGAGAGGAAGGTCATAATCAATTTCATTTTTTCCCAATGCCAGTCCGGCAATGGCCCGCACAAGGTCGGTAATCGTACGCATTACATAATCATCCTGATATGCCATAGTTGTTCACTCCTGATTGTTTGCCGCCCGCTCCAGTCCCAGAGAGCAGACATCGGGGGCCTTATTTTCTACTAAGTATAGGGGATACCGCCAACTGAGTCAAGATGCTTCATTCCTCCTTTGCTTTTTCCTCCCCTTGACTCCCATTTTCCCAGCGATTATAATGGAAAAAATACGAAAGAGAACAAATATGTGTATGAAACTAAACGATAGGAACCCAACTCCTTTTTCCTTTATAAAAAAACCGGACAAAAAAATGACATCAAGTCTCATTCTGGCTGTTTTATCCGTTCTGCTCATGGGATGTGCCAGAACGCTGCCCGGATTTGCACAGTGGTATTCCGCAACTGTCTATGCGGGGCTAAAAAATACCATCGCGCGGTTTTCCGGTCTTTTTCCATTTTCGCTGTCTGAGGCCGGACTTTATCTTCTTCTGGCTTTCTGCCTGTATTGGATACTCCACAGCTTTAAACGTCCTCTCCTGCTTTTTAAAAATGCCTTTTTTCTTGCCTCGCTTTTATTTTTTATCTATACAATAAACTGCGGAATCAATTATTACAGAAAGCCCTTTTCCGAAGAGGCCGGATTTTCTGAAGAATTAAAAAAAGGCAGTACGGTTACAGAGCTTTATTCGCTCTGCGAATATCTGGTAAAGCAGGTAAATGAAACTGTTCCAGGGGAAAACTCTCCCAAACGCAATGCTTCCTTTTTCCGTTCTATGGGGGAATTGGGACAGGAGGCTATGGCAAATTTGGGGGATGATTTTCCCCAGCTTGGGGGCTGGTATCCTTATCCCAAGCCGTTACTGAATCCCCGGCTTCTATCTGTACAGCAGCTTACAGGAATCTACTCTCCCTTTACCATTGAAGCAAATTATAACAGTGAGATGCCATTTTATAATATTCCCCATACTATCTGCCATGAACTTTCTCATCTAAAAGGGTATATGAGAGAAGATGAGGCAAATTTTATCGGATATCTGGCCTGTATCGGATCCGATGCAGAGGCGTTTCAATACAGCGGATATCTGACCGGATGGGTTTATGCGGGAAATGCCCTGGCAAAAGCGGATTTTGAGGGCTACTGCCGCCTGCATGAACAATTAGATCCTCAGGCAATAGAGGACTTAGGAGAAAACAACCGGTTCTGGGACCAGTTTGAAGGAACGGTGGCAGAGGTATCCACGAAAGTAAATGACACCTATTTAAAAGCCCACAGCCAGACCGACGGGGTCAAAAGCTATGGGCGGATGGTGGATCTTATGCTGGTGTATTACCGTTCTTTTTGAGAAACTTCTTATAGGTAAAATCCATTCCCAATGCTCCCAGAGGAGCTGTTATAAGAATCGCCAGAACTGCTACGGACAGCACCAGTGCTCCGCAGGGAAGCCCCAGGGCCAGTGCCGGAAGTCCGGCTTCAAGCGGATAGCGGATATCTACAGCGGCTCCGACCAGAACAAAAAGAATGACCTCTGCCGCAATCCACAGTTTTCCAAATTTTTCCGAAAGACGGGATGATACATCTGGAATACTCCTTATCTTCAGCACACAAGCTGTACTTACTACAGCCAGAAGACCGGATATGGAGACGATTTCCTTCAGCCATGTTTCCACTGCCATCAGCAGAAAAGATACTCCTGCCATGATCATCTGAGGGATACTTTTATCTGTACCGTACCTCTCCTCCGTGAGCTGATCCATCCTTGGGATTACCACCGCAGGCAAAACAGTGCTCAGTACAGCGCCCATGACAGCGGCTTCCACCCTTGTAACTCCGAAAATATGGGGTGCAAAAATAAGAAATCTGCCAGATCAAGCGACAATCCGGCCTTTAGCAAAATGATGATCAGAGCCATCTGGCGCAGGTCTGCAGATACAGCCAATATGGACGGATCCAGCGGATCCAGAGCATAAGGCTCCAAAAGGATGCCCGTTAAGAGCATACCGATGATACGGGGCAGCTTAAGCCGCTGACACACAGCCGCCATAGCCAGCCCCAGCAGAAAATAAATGACAGGGATGTCAGCATGTTGGTTTCTCCTTAATAAATATGTACCGTCCCGAACTTACCCCTGAAATACATACCTTCTCAGCCGTTCAAAGGCCTCCTTTACACGGCTTAAAGGAAGAGCCAGGTTCATGCGGATGCTCCAGGGGCCGAAAAACATCTTTCCGTCCTGCCATGCCACGCCCACATCCCAGCCGGCTTTTTCCACTTCCTCCAGTGTCTTTCCATGTTTCCTGCACCATTCCTCCACATCAATAAACAGCATATAGGTGCCTTCCGGGCGTGAAACCTTTACTCCTTCAAAATGAGTTTCAATGTAATCTACCGCATAATCAATATTTCCCGTGATGGTCTCGCACAGCTCGTCCACCCACTCAAATCCCTCCGTCCTGTAAGCGCCGATCAGGGCGTGCATGGACAGCACATTCATCTCATTATAGTGGGACAGGGAGGACTCCTTCTCTACCCGGTCACGGATCCAGTCATTGTAAATAACATGGTAGCTTCCAACCAGACCGGCCAGATTAAAGGTCTTGCTGGGCGCATAGAGGGCCACGGTTCGCTGGCGGGCGTCCTCGCTGACGCTCTGTGTGGGAATATGCTTATGATCCAGAGTGATGATATCTGACCAGATTTCATCCGACACAACAAATACATTGTGCCTCTTAAAAATCTCCATAGCACGTTCGATCTCATCCCGTGTCCACACCCGTCCGACCGGATTATAGGGGGAACAGAAAACAGCTGCATGAATCTTATATTCCACGATCTTTTTCTCCATGTCCTCATAATCCATGCGCCATACATTTTCCTCATCCAGATACAGGGGAGAATGGACAGCATGGTATCCGTTATTGGCAAGAGATTTGGTAAAGCCGATATAAGTAGGAGAATTTAAAAGCACATGATCCCCTTTAGAGCAAAATACATTTAAGGCGCTGAGAAGGCCGCCCAGCACACCGTTTTCATATCCAATATGCTTCTTTTCCAGACCCTTTACCCCGTTTCTCCTTTCCTGCCACCGGATAATTGCATTAAAATAATCATCGGACGGAGAAAAGTATCCAAACGCCGGATGCCTGATGCGCTCAGCCATAGCCTCCTGGACTGTGGGTACAGTAGGAAAATTCATATCCGCTACCCACATGGGGATGATATCAAAGCCTTCTTTTGGAAGATCCGGTGCAAATCCCGGCATTGTGCCAAGTCCGTCAACTGCAATGGCATCTTTTCCATGACGTTCCATAATGCTTGTAAAATCGTACTTCATCTGTTCTTCTCCTTTTGTCCGATATTGTCTCCCCATACAAATCTGCGGAAATTCCGCTCAATTGCTTTTGCAAGCACATTCGTCTCCTCTCTCCGGAGCCGGGATACTTCCCGTAAGGTCTGCTCCAGAGAACTGCAGACTGTAAGTTCAGGCAGAGCTGTATGGAACTGTGACTCCATTATACCATGCTTTTCTCCCTCCTCCCAGGCCCATTTCACAGCGTCCAGACCATCTGTTTCTATGAGAAGCCGATCCTCTGGCACCTGTCTGGCTGCATTCTGCACCGCCGGATTCCACACCACATCCGGTCCTATGGAAACATAGCAGTCCTGAGCCAGATACTCCTCCAGATGCTGTCCGCAGGAATACCAGTGGACCAGATAACGGTTGGGATATCTTCCTATGATCCCGGCAATCTCAGCCTCCTGATCCTTAGTGTGAAGAACCACCGGTTTGCGCTTTTTCACGGCAAAATCCAGCTGACATTCAAACGCGTCTTTCTGTACGTTAAGAAGTACGTCACACCACAATGCGTCCAGACCGATTTCCCCCATGACCGGCCATTCTTCAATAAAGGGAAACATTTCCTCTACCCGATACTTATCACTGTTCCACGGATGAAGCCCTGCAGCGGGAATGATGATCTGATGCACCTCAAAACGATTGAACAGCCGTTTTAATTGCTCCGCCTCTTTGGGGCTTCCCGCACATATCACAGAAGGGATTCCATCCCGGATGCGTTCCCGGATCTCCTCTTCTGTCCCTATATGAGCGTGGGCATCTATAAGGCCATTCCCTGCTTCCCCAGACCTGCCTGCCTCTGTCACATATTGTTCTGCTATGCTGTTTTCTCCCATTTTCACGTTCTGTCTCCCATAATCTCTCTGTAAATCCTCCGGCGCAGCTCTCCCTGACTGTAAAGCCAGTCCCGGCTCCGGTTCTTTTCTGCAACCTCTATCTCACTTCCAATCCTGCCGCTGCCTGGATCTAAGATCAGAATCCGATCGGATAGATAGATGGCCTCGTCCATATCGTGAGTTACCAAAAGAACGGTGCGGTTTAATCTGGCCCGGACTCCCAGGAGCCAGTCCTGCATCTCTCCTCTGGTGATCACATCCAGCGCCCCAAATGGTTCGTCCAGAAGCAGAATATCCGCACGGCACAAAAGAGTTCTTAAAAACGCGGCTCTCTGGCGCATTCCCCCGGACAGAGCAGATGGGTATTCATTTTCATAGCCTTCCAGACCAAACGCCCCCATCTGTGACAGAGCCTCTTTTTTCACCTGCTCCTGCCCTCCATGGATCCTGCCGTAAAGACACACATTTTCCAAAATGGTTTTCCATGGAAACAAAAGGTCGTTCTGGGGCATATACGCAAAATGCTCCGTAATCCCCCGGATTTCCTGTCCGTCTGTCAGGATACGGCCCTCCTCAGGAGCGATCACCCCGGTAAGAAGCTTCAAAAGGGTAGATTTACCGCAGCCTGAGGGTCCCAGCAGGCTTACAAACTCTCCTTCCCGGATGGAAAATTCCAGACCGTCAAATATCTTTTTATTTTCATAGCTGAATGTAAGACCGGCAATCTCTAATTTCATCGTTTCTGCAGGGAAATGATCCTGCCCCTCCTTTTTATGGTCTGTCCCGTTTTATCATCCGCCTCATTTTTATCGGGGCAGAAATTCATTGGTATAACACTGATCTGCCGGAATATCCTCCTCAATTACTCCATATTCCACCATAAAATCCGTGTAATTATCCCATACAGAATCCTTCATTTCGCCCCAGCGGTCCGTATCCTCCATGTATTTGCCTGCCAGATATTCCTGTGACATGGTCAACATTTCCAGAGAATAATCCGGTGCATATTTATGAAGGATCTCTGCGCTTTCCTTCGGATGCCCGATTGCATACTGATAGCCCTTTGCAGTAGCCTCCAGGAATTTCTTTGTCATTTCCGGTTTATTTTTCAGCGTATCCTCACTGGCGATAATGACAGGGGTATAGTAATCCAGACGCTCGTCCAGCCGGCGCAGCTCCATATAGTTGATAGGAAAATCATTCAGCCGACATTTTATATTGTCCCAGCCCTCAAAAAACCACATAACGTCAACCTTATCCTTCAGCGCCTCAAAGCCGGAGCCGTCTGAGATCACCATATCCAGCTTTGAAAAATCCCCTCCGTCCTTTGCCATCACTGCCTTTAACACGGCCTCCTCTCCCGGGCCGCCCCAGCCCGCATAGGTCTTTCCCTCAAAATCCTTCGGAGAGCGGATATTCTTATCCCCATAGGTCACAAAGCCTGAGGTATTGTGCTGGATCAAAGCTGCAACCGCTTTAACCGGAAGAGGATCTGCCGAGGTCCGGGCTATGGTCACATCCTCCTGATAGCTGATTCCGAAATCTCCCTTTCCCACAGCAATCAGCGTAGCTGTAGCTCCCTCTGTAGGCTCCACGATACTCATATCCATTCCGGCCTCTTTGTAATACCCCTGATCCAGAGCCACATACAGTCCTGTGTGATTGGTATTGGCAACATAATCCAGAATTACCGTAACATTCTCAGGGTTCTCTCCTTCTGCCGCCTTCTCAGAAGCAGTGTCTGCACAACCGGACAATCCTGCTGCAACTGCTGCAGCCAGGATCCCTGCCGCTATCTTTCTCACAAATATTCCATGTTTTCCCATTTCTTATTTCCTCCTCTTTCTTTCATAGGGCAGGCAGATCCGCCCAAGCAGGCGCACAGCCCCGTTCATGCACAGGCTGAGGCCAATGATCACAGCCACACAGGCAAAAACCTTGTCCAGCATATATCCGTTTTTTACCCGCAGCAGGTAATATCCAAGTCCCTGCTGTGAACCGATCCACTCTCCCACCACAGCCCCGCTGATGCTGTAGGTTGCCGCCACCTTAAGGCCGGACAGCAGGGCCGGAAGGGCAGCAGGAATTTTTACCAGACGGTAAGCGCCCCATTTTCCCGCACCATAGGAACGTACCAAATGGACGTATTCCTCGTCCACCCGGGATAAACCGTCTGAAAAGCTCACTGCCACAGGAAAAAAGCACATCAAAACCACGGTAAGAATCTTCGGGCCGGGGCCAAAGCCCATATAGATAATCAAAATCGGGGCAAGTACGATCATGGGTACGGTCTGAGTAACGACCAAAAGAGGGTATATGCCTCTTTGCACTGCCGGAAACCAATCCATAAGGATTCCCAGGGCCAGTGCCAAAATCAGAGAGATCAGGATACCGGCCAGTGCCTCCAATACCGTCACGGCCCCATGAGAAGCCAGAACCGGCCATTCTTCCCCTAAAGCAGCAGCTATGGCTGTAGGTGCGGGAAGAATATAGAGAGGGATATGAAACAGCCTTACCGTCAGCTCCCACAGGAGCAAAATCACCAGAATATAACCTGCCGGAGCCATCCGGCTGCTTACCTGCTTCATGTTCAATCTTATCCTCCTTATATGTTAAAAGGCCTCCATCCCACAGGACAGAGGCCAAAAGCATTCACATACTCTGTATTTCCCTACGTTGGCATTATCCAAATCAGGTTATGGGTCGAAATTACAATTTCCTCTCAGCCTGTATACAGGCTCCCCTGTTGTCTTATTCCTCTGCCGCGGCATTTGCCTCCGGCAGCAGCATGTAATTGTTGTCGCGGTCCGAGTCGTCGATCATGGCGTCCAGCTCCTTTAACAGATAGCTGTCCGGCATATTTCTCTCCCACCAGCGGTAGCCCTTCGAGCTTCTTATCCCCTTTGCATCGATGCGGCGTCCGGCATAATAATCAATATAAACGGAAGCATACACCTCTGCCATGGAATGCTCCACGTCATTTCCCAGATTCTTTACAACGCCCCGTATCTGGTCAATGATCAGCTTCTGGATATAGCGCTCCGACCAGCCCTCAAAATCCAGAAGATCCGGATTCTGGCTGCCGGTACGCGCTGCCCAGGCCGATACATCCACTGCCTTTGTGCTGTATTCCATACTACCGTCCCGCTTCCACTCCAGAAGCGCATACTGGCAGGGCGGTATGCTGAGTGCGTCCGTGACAATCTCCATGATTCCGTATGAATCATCTGCCGTTCCCGGTTCTGCCTTATGCTTGCGGATCCGCTGAACATGAAGGTGGCCGCTTAAGTACAGCGGCAGTTCATAGTTCTGGAACAGCTCGATCACATCGCCATTATTGTTCATGGCGCACTGGGTCGTGTACATCCGGCTCTGAGCCAGAAGATTGTGATGGCCGATGGGGAGAACGTTCATCCCATCTTCCTTTGCCTTTTTAAGCTGTTCATCTGCCCACCGGAGTGTTTCCACCTTAAGCTGCCCTTCTACCATATTCTGAGGCTCATACTGGCAGGTATCCAGCATCAGGAGACGATTCCTCTCATCCAGCTGATAGACATAGCTCAAAGAAGCCTCATCCCGGCTGATGGCCTGATCGTAGCCATACATATGGTAAATATTGTAAAATTCTTCCGGCGTCACCGGAGCTGTCTCTGCCTTTTCCTTACCGAAATACACGGCTGCATGGGGATTGTTGATATCATGGTTTCCGGGAACAATAAGCACCGGAATCCCGGCATCCTGTACCCGCATAAGCCTTTCAGCCAGCTCCTCATGGTTTATCTTCTCCCCATTCATGGTAATATCTCCGCTTAAAACCAGAGCTGAGGGATGTTCCTCTATAACCTGATCCATAAATGCTTCTAAAAGCTCCGGCAGATATTCCACCACTTTGCCGTCTCCACGCTCCACCAAAAGCTGAAAGGCGGCTCCGCCGTCATCTGCCTGGGCGCTCTGATAGTGAAGATCGGTCGCAAGGATCAGCCTGGGCGGCTCATAGGGGATCTCCTCCGGAACAGAAGGAAAGATCTGGGGAAGCTCCTGCTTCCATCCATAATATCCTACTTCCCTCTCTACGGGAACATTGCTTTCTTCTTCCTCCGAATCCGTCTCTGCCATGTCCTCTTTCGTTTCCGCTTCCTCTGCAAAATCGATTTCCGGTTCTGTATGGACTGTGCTTTCCTCAGCAACAGTCCCTGAGGGTGCGTTGTTTTCTGTCATTTCCTTTAAAAGGTGCAGTACCCCGAAGCACGCCAGGATAACCATGGCATACATCAGGGCACTTATGATCCAGATTTTCTGTTTCATCCGTTATATCCTGCTTTCCATCTCCGGGCCGGGGCTAGTGTGCTGTTTCACTAGATGATCCCCAGCTCCTTCATGGCATAAGCAATCCCGTCCTCCTCTACTGTCTTTGTAACAAAGGAAGCATAGGGCTCCAGCACCGGGCTGTGATGGCCCATAAGGACACAGTTGGAAGCATATCGGAACATGGACAGGTCATTGCTGCTGTCACCAAACACATAGGCATCTTCCAGGGAAATGCCGCAGTGCTTTAACACCTGGTCAATGGCTGTTGCCTTTGAGTGGCCTCTTGGCACACATTCATAAAAACCATCTCCACGGTCAATGACCTCCATATCCTTCATTCGTCCAAAAAGCTCTTTGGGACGGCTGTTTTCATCGGATCCAAGATAGATCTTGTCAAACACATAGCCTTCATCCTCCCAGTCATGGGGAATGACACAGCCGCCTGCCCGGATCGCATTCTTAAGCTCCTCAACTCTTGGGATGCGGGAAGGCGTTTTATGCATATAGCACCCTTCTGTTCCCTCCAGGATGCCGTCCAGGCCGCACGCATCAATATCGCGCTTCATCTGAAGCCCCCGCTCATAGGGAATAGCGTGGCGGTAGAGAACCTGATCCCGAACTACCACACAGGTGCCGCAGCCGCAGAGAAAACCGTCTGCCTCTACCTCAGAGCGAATCTGAGACAGGTGGCAGTACACACGGCCTGTATTGATAAATACAAGATTGCCTCTGCGTCTGGCTTCCTTAAGGGCTTCCTTTGCGCTCTCAGGAACCTGCCGCGTCTTTTCAGAAAGAAGGGTTCCGTCTATGTCAAAAAATAATGCCTTCATTTTACTCATCATCCCTGAACACAATGGTATTTGTTTCCTCGTCCATGCTGTCTACGATCGCAAGGGACTCCAGACGGATTCCCTCGGAACGGATCAGATCTCCGCCTACCTGGAAGCCCTTTTCGATTACAATACCGGCTCCTACCAGCTCGGCTCCGGAATCTCTTACCAGTGCGATCAGTCCCTCCAGTGCCTTTCCGTTTGCCAGGAAATCATCGATAATAAGAACCTTATCGCCTTTTCCTAAAAACTCCTTTGCCACAATGATATCGTACACTCTGCCATGGGTAAAAGACTCTACTTTGGTGGTATGAACCTCTCCTGCGATGTTTTTGGTCTGGTTTTTCTTTGCAAATACCACCGGCACATCAAAATACTGGGCTACGATACATGCAATTCCAATACCGGATGCCTCGATGGTGAGGATCTTATTTACCTCAGCATCCGCAAATCTGCGCTTAAATTCCTTTCCGATTTCGCCAAAAAGCTTGATATCCATCTGATGATTTAAAAAACTGTCTACCTTCAGAACATTACCGCCCTTGATTTTTCCGTCTTTACGAATCCTGTCTTTTAAGATCTGCATGCATAGTCCTCCTTTTTCTGTGGTATAACCCATGAAACGCTCCCGGCGCTTCTCTTATTCCTTTTTATTCTGCCTCTGGGGAAGCCTCAGTCTCCTCCAGCACACGCTCAGAAACCTTTGCAGGATTTTCTGCCTCATTGACAGCATTGGAAGCCAGATAGTAGAGTACCTTATCCTGAAGCACATACTCGTCTGCCTGCTCCTGTCCGTACATATTGATCAGGGTATCCTTTGACATACCGTTTTCCTGAGCAAAGAGTTCTCTGTCCTCATCTGTGATCTGATCCAGTCCCTCGTTTGCTGCGATGGCTTCTACGGTCAGCTCTCTCTTGGCTGCCTCCTCTACGGAATCGTAGATGTACTCCTTCATCATAGGCTCGTCCATGCCGTTGGCCTGAGCCATCTGTGAAAAGCTCATGCCGTACATCTTAGCCTGGTTGGTGTATTCCTTTACCATCTGATTGTAGCGGACAGAAAGGCCGTTTCTGGAAAGCTTAAATTCTGAACTGCTGATCACGCTCTGAAGGGCTCCTTCTTCCATGTCCAGCTCTGCCGCAGACTGCTTCTGATCCAGCAGATCCTCACGGATGCTTTCCTTATAAGCGTCTACGGTCTGATACTCTTCCTTTGACACTCTCTTTACGAAATCATCGTTCAGTTCTGCCTCCTGCTCCTCTTTTACAGAGTTTACAGTTACCTCAAATACAACCGGCTGTCCTGCCAGGGATTCCTCTCTGTAGTCCTCCGGGAAGGTAAGGTTTAATGTCTTTGTCTCGCCCTTTTTTGCACCGATCAGGCCGCTTTCAAAGCCCTCGATCATCTTACCGGAACCCAGCTCCAAATCCTGATCCTCTGCAGAACCGCCTTCAAAGGCTTCTCCGTCCTTTGTTCCCTTGAAGTCGATATTTACAATATCGCCCTCCTTGGCAGCCCGGTCTACCTCTACCTCGTTGGGGTTCTGTGCAAGGACAGTCTCCACCTTTGTATCCACTTCCTCATCCGTAACCTCAGGAGCCTCAATATTAACAGTAACTCCCTTGTACTCGGAAAGTGTAACGGTTCCCAGGTTTACGTTGCCGTCTGCACTGCCGGAGCAGCCTGTCAGAATGGAAGCTGCCGTAAGGCCGCACAGACAAAATAATGCGATTTTTCTCATAATGGTTTCCCTTTTCTATCATACTATTTTCGCCTGCTCTCAGGCAGGCGCTGTACATAGTTATACCATACAAGGCGTTGAAAAAAAAGCCTTTTATGCATAAAATGCCTTAAATGCCTTGTAGGTATTGTACACATCCAGCTTGGAAGCCAGCTCAAAGGGTGAATGCATGGAAAGGATCGGCACACCCAGGTCTACGGTGTCCACATCCATATGGGCTACATACTTTGCAATGGTGCCGCCGCCTCCCACATCTACAGCTCCTAACTCTCCTGCCTGCCAGAATACGCCTGCTTCCTCCATAATAGCGATTACTTTTGCCATGGTTTCTGCACTTGCGTCATTGGAAGCGGATTTGCCTCTTGCGCCTGTATATTTTGTCAAAACACAGCCCTTGTTGATGTAACTTGCATTGCGGCTTTCAAATACATCTGCAAAGGTTGGGTCATAAGCGGCATTTACATCGGAAGAAAGGCACAGGGAGGCTCTCAAAATATCCCGTACCGGCGTATGCTCCAGCTCTGCCAGATCCTCAATATAGTGAAGCACATAGTCGGAATTGAGTCCCGTATTTCCCTCAGAGCCGATTTCTTCCTTATCTGTAAGAATGGTTACTGTGGTATGGGCCGGTTTCTTTGTCTCGATTTCTGCAGTAAGGGCCGTATAGGCGCATACCCGGTCGTCCTGTCCATAGGCGCCGACAAGGCTTCTGTCCAGTCCGATATCTCTTGCCTTTGCGGCAGGAACCAATTCAAACTCTGCGCGGAAAAAGTCTTTTTCCTTAATGCCGTATTTCTCATGGAGAAGAGATAACACCATCAGCTTTACGGCTTCCTTAATCTCCTCACCCTCGTAGGGGATGGAGCCAATGATCACATTCAGCTCTTCTCCCTTAAGTCCTTCTCTTAAAGGTCGCTCATTCTGCTTTCCGGCCAGATGGGGCAGAAGGTCTGTAATGCAGAATGCAGGCTCATCCTCTTTTTCACCGATGCAGACCTCGATTAGCTCTCCGTTCTTTTTTGCCACAACGCCGTGGATCGCCAGAGGCACGGTTCCCCACTGATATTTGCGGATGCCGCCGTAGTAATGGGTCTTAAAATAGGCAATATCCTCCTTTTCATAAAGCGGATTCGGCTTTAGATCCAGTCTGGGCGCGTCGATATGAGCTCCGTTGATGCGCAGGCCATCCTTTAAAGGCTTCTTTCCAAAGGTTGTGGCGATCACTGCCTTTTCCCGGTTTATAACGTACACCTTATCGCCGGGTACATAGGAAGCCTTGCGGTCAAAGGGCTTATAGCCTGCTTTTTTTAGCATTTTTACCGCTTCCTTTACGCACTCTCTTTCGGTCTTTCCTTTGTTCAGAAATTCCTTATATCCCTCGCAGTACTTAAATGCCTTTTCTTTCTGCTCCGGCGCTTCCTTGGCAATATGGGGCGCGAACCAGGTCAGCTCCTCCTGTAATTTCTGTGCTTCATTTTTCTTTGACATCTTAATATATTCCTCCTGTAAGTTAATCTACAATTCAAAGGTACGGGCGGTCTTTTTTTCTTTTACCTGCCCGCCAAACCGGCTGTGAACCGCATCCAGCAAAATAGACGCAGCCTGGGGATTTCTCTGATCTTCAATCCCATTTAACAGCCCCTCCAGAAAGGCCTGATCTGCCTCTGTCTGCCCGGACAGCCATTTCAAAATCTCTGTTTCCCGCCTGCCCGTCAGCCCTGCTGCCGTTTCCTTTGGATGCTGCTTTAAAAATTCCCAGTACCGGTCTTTAAATTCATCGGTCAGACCCCAGGGCCAGTACAGACGGTACACTGCCATCTGGGCTGCCAGACCGGGCCGTTCCTGGATTACGGTATTAGGAAACAGACGGTCATACTCCCGAAACTGAAACTGCGTATCCTCAAAACAGTACCGATACATATGGCCGCAGCCATGCATTTCCCGCATAATGATCCGGGCCGGTGTATTTTCCACCGATTCCTCAAAAAACTCAGGAAATACCAGTCTGGCAAGAAGCCTTCCCTCCGAATCCAGATAATCAGCCATAAGTTCCTGACGCAGCTCGGAAAGAACCTCCTTAAAACAGGACTTTCTGCCCGGTACCACCCGGATTTTCAGATGCTTTATCCCTGTGCAGCCGGTAAATACACCGGCTCCCCAGTCCTCCACCGTACTCCAAAAGGACAGGGTTTTCAAATGAAAGCAGTTGTAAAAGGCATAAGGGCCTATTTTTCTAAGATACTCCGGAAGAGTCAGCTCCTCAAGCCCTGATCCGCAAAGCTCAGGCTCTCCATTAAGCTCTCCCGGCGGAACCTGCCGTCCTCTTACGGTCTGCGAAAAAAGATACCGGTCCAGTTCTGTCACCGGCATTCCATCCATATGTTCCGGAAGAACGGGAGCGCCATCCAGGGTATAACAGCGCTCCAAACAGATTCCTTCCGGTGTTTTTCTGTATAATAAGTCCATAGTACCAGTTTAATCAGTTTAGGGGATTTTTTCAAGATGATTTTTGACAGAAAGCCTTCAAACCTCTTGCCACGGCTCCGGTTCTCATGTACAATCGACTGGAATATACAGGACACTCAGCAAGCAGATATAAGGAGTTTGAACGAAATATGAGTATTTTAAACGTAGAGCATTTAAGCCATGGCTTTGGAGACAGAGCTATTTTTCAGGACGTATCCTTCCGTCTCTTAAAGGGCGAGCATATCGGCCTGGTAGGAGCAAACGGCGAGGGAAAGTCTACCTTTATGAACATTATCACCGGAAAGCTGATGCCTGACGAAGGCAAGGTAGAATGGGCGAAAAATGTAAATGTGGGCTATCTGGACCAGCACACGGTACTGGAAAAGGGAATGACCATCCGTGAAGTCTTAAAGAGCGCCTTTGCTCCCCTCTTTGAAATGGAAGCAAACATGAATGCCATCTGCGACCGCATGGGCGAGGCAAGTGAAGAGGAAATGAATGAGATGATGGAGGAGCTGGGAACCATACAGGATCTTTTGATGGCCCATGATTTCTATATCATTGATTCCAAGGTAGACGAGGTAGGCCGGGCCCTGGGCTTAGATGAAATCGGCATGGAGCGGGATGTAACAGAGCTTTCCGGAGGCCAGAGAACCAAGGTGCTGTTGGGAAAGCTGCTGCTGCAGAAGCCCGATATCCTGCTTTTGGACGAGCCTACCAACTATCTGGATGTACAGCATATCGAATGGCTGAAGCGGTATCTTCTGGATTATGAAAATGCATTTATCCTCATTTCCCATGATATCCCGTTTTTAAACAGCGTTATCAACCTGGTGTACCATATGGAAAACCAGCGGCTGGACCGTTATGTGGGAGATTACGACAAATTCCAGGAGGTCTATGCGGTAAAGAAGGCCCAGCTGGAGGCTGCCTACAAGCGCCAGCAACAGGAGATTGCAGAGCTGGAAGACTTTGTGGCCCGCAACAAGGCCCGTGTGGCAACCCGGAATATGGCCATGTCCCGGCAGAAGAAGCTGGATAAAATGGAGGTCATTGAGCTGGCAAAGGAGAAGCCAAAGCCAGAATTCCATTTCCTGGAAGCCCGTACCGCAGGAAAATACATTTTTGAGACAAAGGATCTTGTGATCGGCTACGATGAGCCTCTGTCCCGGCCTTTAAACCTGGTGATGGAGCGGGGCCAAAAGGCAGTTTTAGTAGGCGCTAACGGCATCGGAAAGACGACCCTTTTAAAGAGCATCCTGGGACTGACACCGGCTCTGTCCGGTTCCGTAGAGCTGGGCGATTACCTGTCCATCGGATATTTTGAACAGGAAATGGCTCCCGGCAATACCAACACCTGTCTGGACGAAATCTGGAAGGAATTTCCTTCCTATACCCAGTATCAGGTACGGTCTGCCCTGGCAAAATGCGGCCTCACAACCAAGCATATCGAAAGCCAGGTGCGTGTTTTAAGCGGAGGCGAGCAGGCCAAGGTGCGTCTGTGCAAGCTGATCAACCGGGAATCCAATGTGCTGCTTTTAGACGAGCCTACCAACCATCTGGATGTGGATGCAAAGGCGGAGCTGAAGAGGGCGCTAAAAGAATATAAGGGAAGCATCCTTTTGATCTGCCATGAGCCGGAGTTCTATGAAGGACTGGCTACGGATATCTGGGACTGCAGAGACTGGGCGCTTCGTCTGTCATAATTATGAGGCCGGCGGAACATCGTCCGGCATAACATCACCTTAAAAAACAGGCATATCAGCCCCGACGTGGTGTAACTACACCCTGTCATGGCAGATATGCCTGTTTTCTTATTTTGGAACCCCCGCAGTTTTTATACTGCCGGAGCATGAACCTTTTTATCTTTTGCCGGAGAAGTCTTTTTTAATAAGCGCAAAGCCCCCGCCATGAAAATGAGCCCAAACCCCCACACAACGCCGCGACCACCCATCCTCATCACAGCTATGCAGCCAATGAGCGCCCCCGCCGCAAAAGCCCCTACGGTTATAGTATAAAACCAGGCGCGGCGGCGCATGGTTTCCTCATGGTCTAAAAAATACTGGGTCCAGCTTAAAACACACTGCTTTAAATTATTGGTTGTAAAAATAGTGGAGCTGTTATAGCCGTCTGTTCCGGAAAATGTTCCCCACTGAAAGCTTGACGCAATAAAAATGGGGTAAAGCCGGACAAGATCAGGAAGCCCCTTTGGAAGAAGCAGGCACAAAAGAAGCCCTCCTGCATCCACGATCAGACAGAGCCGTTCCATATCAGGCTTTACCATACGGTTTATCAGATATGCTGCCGCAATAGAAAGGCTGAATAAGACCAGAGCCCCCAGCCGGATTCCTGCCTGAACCAAATCTCCCCCGGTCAGATCCTTTGTAAGGCTCATGATATTTCCCGTCTGGGCCGAAGCAAAATTCCCTCCAAACCCGCAGACTGCAAAGGTTCCCATAAAACCGCCTATACAGGTCATATTATAATGAAGGAGCCGTCCAAGCCCTGATTCCGATATCCGTTCCATTTTCCCCTTACCTGCCTTTTGATTAATCCGCAGTCATTATAACAAAAAATAGTTGCAGCGTCATTCTGCAAAAGTACCATTTTTTCTTCACTTTTAAGATGGATTTTCCTTAAACCACTCAAAAGCGCCTCCGGACGGCTCCATTTCAAACTCCATCCACTTTCCCGTCACAGGATGAGGGAAAGACAGACGGAAGGCGCACAGGGCCAGTGGGGCAGGTTGTCCGGAAGCTGTCTTTTCTCCGTATTTATCATCCCCGTAAAGGGGTGTTCCATGACCGGAAAACTGTACCCGGATCTGGTGGTGGCGGCCTGTAACCAGACGGATCCTCACCAGACTGTATTCCCTGCTCTCCCCCGCGTCACAGCGCTCTGTCGATGCCTCTGCCATATAGGAAAGCTCTGCCCGTTTACTTCCTGCTGCCGATTTATCCACAATTTCAGACCGGTTCTCTCCCTGATTCTGTCTGAGATAATCCACATATACGCCATGATTATCCACAGGTTTTCCACAGACCACTGCCTTATACCATTTTTCCATTTTTCCCTGCTGCATCAGGGAACTAAGGGCACCTGCCGCCTTTTGATTTCTGGCATACACCATAATTCCCGACACAGGCCGATCCAGTCTGTGGATAACTCCCACATAAGGCGGCTGATTTTTCCCCTGCCCTTTTGAGGATAATGTAATTAATTTGTGGATATTTTGTGGATTTCTGGCCTGAATAGTGAGGTATCTGCGGATCTCGCTGACCATATCCTTTGCAAAGCCCCTGGCTGACTGCGATTCCACTCCTGCAGGCTTTACCGCTACCAGAATATCTGAATCTTCATATAATACAGAAAGCATATCTTATCCCCTTTCTTCCCATTTACTTTGATAATCAAATAATTTTTTCCAAATGTATTGCATATTCTGCCTGTTCAGTGTATAGTATATATTACATCATCATATAGTTTTAAATACTACATATGATGGTTATATCAACCTTATCATATTTTTAAAGGAGGTATCATTCATGACGCAGAAAATAAAACGCAATTTACGAAAAATAAAGGATCCGGGCAGCGCCCTGACCCATTTTATCGCCATGGTTCTGGCAGCTGCCGCCGCGGTTCCTCTTCTTATCAAGGGTTCCCGGTCTCCTGAACAGTTTCATCTGGCGGCTCTGGCTATTTTTATTTTAAGTATGATCGGCCTCTATGGGGCCAGCACCATCTACCATACGCTGGATATTTCCCCAAAAATCAACCAGCTGCTGCGAAAGATCGACCACATGATGATCTTTGTGCTCATTGCAGGAACCTACACGCCCGTATGCCTGATCGTGCTGGGAGATCAGACGGGATGGACTCTTCTGGCACTGGTCTGGATCATCGCTGTCCTTGGGATCTTTATCAACGCCTTCTGGATCACCTGTCCCAAATGGTTTTCTTCCATAATCTATATTGCCATGGGCTGGGTCTGCATCCTGGCCTTTTCAAAGATACTGGCAGCGCTGCCAAAAACAGGCTTTCTGTGGCTTCTGGCCGGAGGCATCATTTACACTCTGGGCGGCGTCATCTACGCCCTGAAACTGCCGATTTTCAACGCGAGACACCGGTATTTCGGTTCCCATGAAATTTTCCATCTCTTTGTCATGGGCGGAAGTCTCTGCCATTACATGATGATGTATCAGTTTGTTGCTTAAAAATCAGCTCCTCCTTTTTCTTTCGGGGGAGCTGTTTTATTTCATATTCCCGTCTCATGGCCTCCTCTTTTGTGGAAAAGGCCTCATAATAGACAAGCGCCACCGGCCTTCGGGGACGGGTGTATTTGGCGCCCTTTCCTTCATTGTGGGCCTTTAAACGCCTGTCCAGGTTATTGGTCCAGCCACAGTAATACGTTCCGTCCGCACACCGCAGGATATAGGTATAATTCTCATTCATATCGGTTCATCCGTTTTCTATGTAAACGGCGATTGCGCAAAACGCGCCGTCACCGCCCGGACCTCAAAAGGTCTGTATCTATGATAAAGCACCAGCTGGATGCGCCAGACATTCTTTATACGATCAGTATACGCCTGTTTTTAGAATGTGTGCTTCATCCGCTTACTTTTTTCTTTTTCGTTTCTTCTTCACAGGCTCCAGAAACCGCACTGCCCCCCAGAGAAGAAGCGCTCCTGCGGCAAGCTGCAGAAGAATGCTTAAAAGAACCCAGTGCTCCATCACAAAGCCTGTATTCTCCATTCCAAAATAGCTGCATACGCTGGCAAAGGAAGTGCTGCGCCCGGCCTGATTTCCAATGACTGCCATAAAGGTAAAGGCCGGATTCATCAAAAACAGATAAAAAGCGCCTCCGGAAGAAGCACGGATGGCAGGCGCCTCCATCGCATATGCCGCTATGGTCTGGTCTAAATTCGCAACAGACATCGAGAGAGCAAAACGGTTGATAAAATACGTTCCTGCCACAAAAGCAATCAAAGTACCGTAGGTTACAGCCGTAGAAACCGTGGATCTTCGGAATACGGATGAAAAGAAGATCCCAAGGCTTCCCGACATAAAAGCCACTGCCACATAGCAGAAGATCAGCGACAGAGCATCCCACCAGGTAATGCCGCCATAGACAAACACCATAGCTACCGCAGGAAAGCTGGACAGAATCAGCACAAACAGGGAGCTTAAAGCGCCCATCAGCTTACCTGTCACAATCTGAGCCGCTGTCATCTGGGTGGTAAGCATCAGATCTAACGTCTGCCTCTCCCGTTCGCCGCTGATGCTGGCTGCTGTGACGGCAGGCACAATGAACATCAGAAGGATAAACTCAATGGCTGTGACAAATTCGTAGATATCCATAAAACTGCTGTACTGAATCGTGGCATTGGTACGGACCCGCAGAACCACAGAGTACATATTGATCAGAGCCGCCAGACACAGGATCCCGTTAAAAAGGGAAAGGATCAACGGAAATCTGGGACTTCTGGCGCTGACCTTCATCTCACGTCTGTAAACCGGATTCTGCCTCATAAGACGTCACCACCCTTTCTTCTTCATGATCTGTCAGCTGCATAAAGACGGACTCCAGACTGCCCTTCTCACGGACAAAGCCATTTACCAGGACGCCGGCATCGATCAGCTGCTGAAGGAGCATCGCCTCGTCGGCGCTGTCTCCGGCAAAGCGGACACAGATATCCTTTTCCCGCATGGAAATAGTCTGGACACAGGGATGGCGGCGCAGAACCGCCATGGCCTGCTCCATATTGCTGTATACAGAAATCACCAGAGGATTTGAGGCGTTGACCCGCGACAGGATTGCCGTTATGTTTCCCTCCAGCACCATCCGTCCCTGGTCGATGATCCCGATATCCGTACACATCTCCGCCAGCTCTGACAGTACATGGGAACTGATAATAATGGTTTTTCCCGTACTCCTTAATTCACTGAGTATTTCTTTAAATTCAAACCTGGTTCTCGGATCCAGGCCTGAAGTGGGCTCATCCAGGATCAGGATCGCCGGATCGTGGATCAGAGCCCTTGCAAGACAGAGTCGCTGCTTCATTCCGCGTGAAAGTCCGTCCACATAGAAATCCAGCTTATCCTCCAGTCCTACCTGCTCCAGAAGAGCCGTATACCGTTTTCTTGCCATCAGGCCGTCAAGCTGATAACAGGAGGCAAAAAAACTCATGTATTCTGCCACGGTCAGGTTATCGTATACCCCAAAGAAATCCGGTACATAACCGATCATCCCCTTTAATTCCCTTGGTTCCCTGAGTGCATCCTTTCCGTCAATGGTCACGCTTCCCTCTTCTGCTCCCAAAAGCCCTGTCATAATTTTTAAGGTCGTTGTCTTTCCCGCGCCGTTTGGCCCTACAAAGCCGTAAAGCGCGCCATCGCCTACATTCATATCCAGGCCGCTTAAGGCATGGTATTTTCCATATATTTTGTGAAGATTTCTTACTGTAAGCATCAGGGCTGTCTCCTTCCTGTAACTGTAAGAACCGGGAGCATGATATTCCATGTATATTCTCCGGCTGTATCATACACATATTTCACAGTAATCGTATTTCCAGGTGACAAATAGGAATCCAGCTCCTCCCTGTTATACTGGCTTACCGCACTGTCCATCCGATCATAAGAGCCTGTATTATAGTTGTAAAAATACATATTTCCTTCAAACGGTACAGTATAATAATATCTTAAATTTGCAACCACCGCTTCGCTGAGACGATGAAAATGAAGCGTTTCCACTTCCAGCTCATTTCCAAGATAATATTCCAGAACCACCGGATTCATCCCGTAGATGGTGTTGCGCGCCGCATCGTACTCTCCTGCCAGCACATGTGGCTGCTTCTGCATCGCCGAACGGCTTACAAGGCCATCCTGTTCATAATTTACATCCAACTCCGAAGTTAAAAGCGTGCAGCCATAGGTTTCTGTTCCCGGATTTCTCAAAAATCCCGTTTCCTTCTGCTCCTGGCTGAAGGCTACCACCCGTGCCTGGGTATGATATCCGGAAAAATAATTTTCCACATAGAAGGAAAGGAGATTGGTTCGCTCCAGCGCCCTTACATAATCCAGATCCTCTATATTTACCTTCTGGCCGTACCGTGAAGCTCCGGTAATCTGAGCAGCCATAGCATATCCTAAATCCGTCGCGCAGTATATCAGCTCGCGTCCATCCAGGGAAATCGTCTGTCCCGGCTCTATGGTTCCGATCATTACCATCTGGTTATATAAAAGCAGCGCCGCATTTTCTACGGTCCACGGGTAATTATTCGTTATAGTTCCTGTGATCGTTTCCTCAAAGGCCCGTATCTCCCCGGAAAATCCCTGCCCTGTTTCATTCGGCAGGGTACGCTCCATCTGGAAATAACTGGGATTGAAAGCGCCTGTATCTCTCGCTTCAATATACGTTTCATCCTCCTTATACCGGATCACCATATCCGGATCCTCAGAATCCACCAGAGCCGGAACCGTGCCCGGATTGTAGTACGAAGAATCGCAGACAGGGAACAGACGGTACGAAGGATCCAGAGATACCCCATAGCTGTGATTATAGGGAGAGCGCATATTGATAAACAACGTTTCTGATGTATCCTCTTCTCCTGCGTCCTGAATGGAGGCATAGGTAAAAAACGGGCCGTTAAACCGCGTGGGTATCCCCATCAAAAGCACCATACCTGTACAGCACAGGGACAAAATGGCTACTGCAGGCTGATAATATTGGCGCAGCTCCCTCTGCTTTAAAAAGAAGTAAAGCCCCGGCCCTGCAAGAGCCACGTAGGCGACTGCCAGCGTAACGTAAAGCCCTACTTTGGGAAGACGGTTTACATTTCCCGTATTGATCAGGCTCTGTACCTCCCAGTAGCGGCCTGCGGAGGAGCCTCCGTTTCCGCTGCTTAAAAGATTCAGACGGGTTTCTCCCATAAGCTCTGTAAACAGGCGGTCTACATAGGAGGGATTGGCAGTCCCATATTCCTTCAGATCTCCAAAATCATAAATTGCCGCTGCCGCCATTCCTCTGCCTACCGGGGTACTGGAAATAACTTCCAGCTGCCCTTTTGTCATGATCTCCGTACTCCCCTTTAAGTCCACCTCTGTGCAGTTCAGAACAATCCGGCTGTCCCCATATTCTGAGGCTTCCTGGCTGCTTTCCATGTCCAGTTCAAATTCTGCGGCCTGAGGAAGGGGGATGGCTAAGAGCGCCTTGGAAAAGGCCCCCAGCGTTTCATTTCCATGCTCTCCTGTTCCGAACAGGAGGATACCTCCGCTCTGGGTCCACTCCCATACAGCCTCAAGCTGGCGGCGGTCCAGAGACCAGGTATCAAAATCATTGATCAAAAGCACATCCAGCTGATCCAGCTCCTGCCGGGATTTTGGCATCGTATCCTGATCCAGCTCAATGAGACGGGTGCGGAGCGTACTGTAATTGATCCCCATATGATCCATATAGGAAAGGCGTTCCGGATGGTCGCTTAAAACTCCGACATACAGCTCCGCTGTATCCAGGTTCAGATCCAGCCTGATCCGGCGTCCGGCTGTCTCCTTTCCTTCCTGATCTACTAAAGACAGCAGTACCTGATCCACCTGAATGCTGAGAGAAATCTGAATCTTTTTTTCCACCGTTTCCCCCGCCTTTACCTCAATCGGGTATTCATACCGGTAGGTACTGTACTCTGAAAGAGAGCCATTTCCATAAGGGCTGTATTCCGGTTCAAGGGTTGCAGCCCGAAGAGTTCCCGTAAAGTCCTCCTTTGCGGAATTTGTAACCCGGATGGTCATCGGAAGGATACGGCCGCTTCTGGCTGTGTTATCATAGCCATACACCACTTCCATCTCCAATGGACGCAGTGAAGCCGGATCCTGCCAAAGCGCCTCTGTCTGCGCGCCTTCTTCTGGTGCAGTCTCTCTTGGGCCTGCCACACCGCTTCCCGGACCGTCTGCCGTAATTGCAGCATAGGAAGGGAACAGGACGGAAAGAGAAAACAAAAGGGCAAAAAGGGCGCCTTTCAGCACCCGTGTATATCTGTACATCTGTATTTTCCTCTCTTTTTATGGCCGGATCACCGTCATGATCCGAACTGTTCTTTCTCAATATCAAAATGTACCTGGAGCTTTACCGTAAATACCGTACCATTTAAATCGCTGGCAACCCGGATCGTGCCTCCGTGCATATCCACAATTTCCTTTGCAATCGCAAGACCAAGGCCGGTGCCTCCGGTTGTGGTAGAACGCGACTGCTCCACCCGGTAAAACTTGTTAAATAAAAGAGGCAGCTCATCAGCAGGAATCACACGGCCGAAATTCGTCACAGAAACCGTAACCGTGTCCTCCTCTCCGTGGATTTTTACCAGAACCCGCTTTCCATCGGCTCCGTACTTAATGGCATTTCCAATCAGATTGTCAAACAGGCGGGCCAGAAGGTTGCCGTCAGCGCTTATAATCTTTGCAGGCACATTGCTCTGAAGGTCATAGGATAGATTTTTTTCCTCAAAGTTGGGATATGCCTCCTCTAAAAGCTGCTCTAAAAGCTTTACAATATCGATCTGTCCTATGTGCATGGCGATTTTTCCGTAATTCAGCTTCGTAAAACCGAAGAGGTCTTCAATCAACTTTTCCAGCCGTCTGGATTTGCTGTAGGCAATTTCTATGTACTTGTGCTGCATTTCCTGGGGGATCTGCGTATTCCCGGCCAAAAGCTCCAGATAGCCGATGATGGAGGTAAGGGGCGTCCTTAAATCGTGAGCCACATTTGTAATCAGTTCATTTTTCGTGCGCTCCGCTTCCCTCTCCTTATCCATAAGCCTTCGGATATCTGAGGACATCTTGTTTAAATTTGCCGCCATAGCGGAAAATTCGTCGTCTCCGGTCACATCCACTTCCGTATTTAAATTGCCCTGGGAAATGCTCTGAACCGCATCCGAAATCCTTCCCAGATAGCGGATCCCCGGCTCCTCCAAAATCATAAAAGTCACGGAAAAGATCACGATTCCCAAAAGCACATACAAAATGACCACTGCCAGATGCTGTTCTAAAATAAAATGAACCAGAGCCGATACCTTCCCGCTCTGCTGTATGTAGCGCGCCACCATGGAAAGATTTGTAATGAGAAATACTTCTACCAGGCAGGTAATAATGGCGCTGTACACGATATGGGTCAGCACACGGAACCGGTAACTGCTTCCCATACTATTTTTCAATCTTGTAGCCTACTCCCCACACAGTTGTAATAATCTTGCTCTGCCTGGTATCTTCCTTCATCTTTCCTCTTAAGCGTCTGATATGTACCATGACCGTATTATTGGCCTCATATACCTTTTCATTCCATACACGCTCGAAAATCTCATCCGTGCTGAACACCTTTCCGGGATTGGAGGCTAAGAGGTACAGGATATCAAATTCAATGGGCGTCAGCTTGATCTCCTCGCCGTCTACCACCACCTTGTGATTGTCCTTGTTGATGCTCATTCCCTTGATGGTGATTTCGCTGCTTACCGCTTCCTTTGCCATGCTGTTAGGATTTAGCTGGGTATAGCGGCGAAGCTGGGATTTTACCCGTGCCGTCAGCTCTAAGGGATTAAAGGGCTTTACCACATAGTCATCCGCTCCTGTTCCCAGTCCCAGGATCTTGTCAAGGTCGGTTGACTTGGCACTGAGCATAATGATCGGGATATTGTTGGTTTCACGGATCTTTTTGCACATCTCAAGGCCGTTCATCCCCGGCATCATAATATCAAGGAGCACCAGATGGATCTCCTCCTTTTCCAGAATCTCAAGGCCCTTTAAGGCATTTTCCGCCTTAAAAACCTTATAGCCGTCGCTTACCAGATAAATCTCTATAAGATCTGCGATCTCCTTTTCATCGTCTACTACCAGAATGTTGATATCGGGCATATGATTCCCCTCCTCATACGTTATCATTTCTTTGTAAAGTATATTTATGATTATCATACCATATTAACCAATGGTTTTCCTTACTTTTTTCTTGAAAAATTATGGGAAAATATGTTACGGATAAAAAAAGCAGCCCTGCATCAGCAGAACCGCTCTTTTTATTGAATTTATATATTTCCGCTTTCTATGGGTTTAAAGATCCGGGTCACTACCGGGTCATCCTCTCCCCTGTATTCCTTTACCAGCTGCACTGCCTCCAAACAAAACTGCTCCTGAGAATTTATTAAGACCTTTCCCCGCTTATCCTCCTTTTCATAGGTACCGTCCGGCTGCAGGATATGGGCCTTTACATTATCTTCCAGTTCTACCTTGAGGATATGGATGACCTGCTCCTTTAAAGCTTCATCCTCTACCGGGAACAGAATCTCCACCCGGCGGTCCAGATTCCGCGGCATCCAGTCTGCGCTTCCCATATAAACCTCAGGACTTCCGTCATTGAGGAAATAGAAAATCCGGCTGTGCTCCAGGAAATTCCCCACAATGGAGCGCACATGGATATGCTCGCTTAACCCCGGCACTCCGGCCCGCAGGCAGCAGATCCCGCGGATCACAAGCTCAATTTCCACTCCGGCACAGGAGGCCTCATAGAGAGCTTTGATGATTTCTTTGTCACAAAGGGAGTTCATCTTTGCCATAATATGGCCTCTGCGTCCTTCCTTTGCGTGGGCTGTCTCCCGGCGGATCATGCGCAGAAACCGGTTTCTCAGCCACAAAGGCGCTACCGAAAGCTTATTCCAGGCCTTTGGCTCCGAATATCCGGACAGCATGTTAAAGACTGCCGTGGCGTCTTCGCCGATCTGAGGATCGCAGGTTAAGATGCCGCAGTCCGTATAAAGCTTTGCTGTGGAATCATTGTAATTTCCCGTACCCAGATGAACATAACGGCGGATGCCATCCTCCTCCATACGGACTGCCAGAGTGATCTTGCTGTGGGTCTTAAGTCCCACCAGGCCGTAGATCACATGGCAGCCGGCCTTTTCCAGCATTTTTGCCCAGTTGATATTATTTTCCTCATCAAAACGGGCCTTTAATTCCACCAGTACGGATACCTGCTTTCCATTCTCCGCCGCCTCTGCCAAAGCCGCAATGATGGGGGAATTTCCGCTCACACGGTAAAGGGTCTGCTTGATGGCTAAAACCTCCGGATCTCTGGCTGCGCTGCGCACAAAGTTCACCACCGGGTCAAAGCTCTGATATGGGTGATGGAGCAGGATATCGCCCCTTCGGATGTTGGTGAAAATATCATCCTCATTCATCAGGGCCGGTACCGGCTGAGGGATGTATTTGGGCGTCTTAAAGGATTCAAAGCCCTCCAGACCATACATTTTCATAAGGAAGGTCAGGTCTAATGGCCCAGGGATGCGGAAGATATCCTGACTGCTGATGGAAAGCTCCTTTTTCAGGATTTTAAGAAGCCGCTTATCCACATTGGATTCAATCTCCAGCCGGATTGCCTCGCCCCACTGGCGTTTTTTCAGCTGCTTCTGGATTTCCTCCAGAAGATCCACCGCCTCCTCCTCGTCAATGGAAAGATCTGCATTCCGCATGATACGGAAGGGGTGGGAGGCCACAATATCATAATTTAAGAACAGAGAAGGCATATTCCGCTCAATGATCTCCTCTAAAAGGATCACCACCCTCTGCTCTGTGCCATCCTCCATTGCCTCTCTGGGAAGCTCTACGATTCTTGGGAGCACAGAAGGCACCTGCACCATAGCAAATTCCAGTTCTCCATCCCCGTTCTTTTTCTTCAGCAGAGCCGCAATATTCAGGGTTTTGTTGCGGATCAGCGGGAATGGCCGTGAGGAGTCAAAAGCCATGGGTGTAAGCACCGGGTATACATTGGTCTGGAAATAGGAGTCCGCACAGGCTGCTTCCTCCTTTGTAAGATCCTCATGCTCCATGATGATCCGCAGGCCATTCTGGCGCAAAGCCGGCACCAGGGAACGGATATAGGTGGAATACTGCAGCTCCACCAGCTGATGGGTCTTTATGCTGATAGCGTCTAACTGCTCCTGGGCTGTCATTCCTGCAATGTCCTGCTTCATATATTTCGCGTGTACCATGTCCTTTAAGGAAGCCACACGAACCATATAAAATTCATCCAGATTGGAGGCTGTAATGCTTAAAAATTTCAGCCGCTCAAACAAGGGCAGGCTCTTATCTCTGGCTTCGCTGAGAACCCGGTAATTAAATTCCAGCCAGCTCAGTTCCCGATTGACAAAATTGGAGGGATCTGCTCCAAAATCTGTGGTATTTTTTTCTTTTTCTGCCATGTCATGCCCTCCTTTTCTGCTTTAACACCGGCCGTATTCCAAATATTTCCTCAAAAAAATCTGCCTTCTGTTCAAAGGACGCCCGCTCCAGAGCCAGATCTCCCGTGTATCCTGTGGTAATGACCAGCTCTCCCTCCCGGATCGCCATCCGGCAGTCTGCCAGCTTGGACTTGTGGGTCTTGTCCATGGAATTTGCAAGGCGCAGGATCGCTGTCAGCTTGGCAATGAGAATGGTAATGGCGCTTCGGTTTAGATTGCCGCTTCCATCCTCTCCGATCTGCGTTTCCAGCTGAATGGTATCGTAATCAAAATCACGGATATTGTAGCGGACTGCATTTGCGATAATCTCACGTTCCAGATGGCTCAGTCCGATAATCTCCGTAGACATGATCAGGTTATAGCTGCTTTCATTGGAATTTCGGATGCTGATAAACTTGCCGCAGCCATGCAGCGTCACTGCAATCTGAAGCAGGAGCCGCTCCCTTGCTCCCATACCATGAAATTTCCGCGCAGCGTCAAAGATAGATAACGCATACTGCTCCAGCATCTGATTATGGCCCGCATGGCATTTATACCGCTTTGCCATATTTCTGGCCGCTGCCAGAATATCATTCTCAAAGCTGTGGCTGAACCGAAGCAGACGGCAGTCATTGGCGTATTCTGCCGCAATGCCGTCACAGAGGCCGATATCGGGAATCCAGAACTGTCCCGCTCCCGTGACCTCCATCACCCTGCGGTATACAACCGCTGCCGGAAGGAGCAGGGATGCGTACTCACTGTTCACATTAAAACGTTCCTCAATCTGATCCAGGGTCATCTGAGAAAGGCGCTCATAAAAAAGCTCCATCTCCTTGGCGTCCACACGATCCGCCGCTGTGTTTAATCCAAGCTGGCGCATCAGATAGGTAATATTGGTTCCGATTCCGATCAGATTATCAATCTTTCTGTCTTTTAAATACATTTTCCGAAAGGTTATCAGTTCATTATCTACCAGTTCCTCAATGTGAAGACAATGCGACTTTACACTGGCCGGGATTTTAGCCAGCTGGCTGCGGATCCGCAGAGTGCCAAGAGGCAGGCTCTGGGTCGTTACCAGAGTATCCTTATCAAACAGGGAAATCTGGGCGCTTCCAAAGCCCACATCTACAATCGCCGTTCCCTTCTGGATGATCCGGTTAAATTCTCCCGTCTTTGCCGCCACTGCCTTATAGCTGATAAAACGCTGCTCTGAATTGCTGATAATACGCACCTTAAGACCGGTTCTTACACGGATCTGATCCAGGATGATCTGGCTGTTTTTCGCCTCGCGCATGGCTGTGGTTCCGTAAGCCCGGTACTCCCGCACCCGGTAGGTTTTCATAATCCCTGTAAAATCCTCCAGAACAGAGCACATCTCATCCGCCAGACCGTAGCTGATTTTTCCCTCGCTGAAGGTATCGCTTCCCAGGGCGATCACATGGCGGATGTGATCCACACAACGGATCCCCGTCTTTTCAGATATCTCATAAATCCCCAGTTCCAGAGCAAATGAGCCGATCTCTATCGCTGCAAACATTCTTACTGCCACGTTCTTCCTCCTTTTGGGGCGCACTGCCCGGTCCCCTGTATGGCCTAAGCCCGGGACTGTATGACTGCTATTATAATCCCGGGCTCCTCTTCTTTCTTCCTTATGATGTAAAATTTCTGTATATTTTATGTAAAATCGCGTCCCAGCAGATGGGTAATGAACTGGGAAGCCGTACGCCCGGAAAGTCCTCCGTGGCTCAATTCCCATTTATTGGCTTCCAAAAGCAGCTCCTCCTCCGGCATATCCAGCTGATGCCTCTTGGCCAGCGCTTTGACTATGGACTGAAACTGCCGTTTATCCGGTGAACCGTAGTAAATCGTAACGCCGAACCGGGCTGCCAGAGAAAGCTTCTCCTGAACCGTATCATTATTGTGAAGATCGTCATCCAGCTCCCTCTTGTCGCTGAATTTCTCACGGATGAGATGGCGGCGGTTGGAGGTCGCATAGATCAGCACATTATCCGGGCGTTTTCCCAGTCCTCCTTCCAAAATAGCCTTCAGATACTTATATTCCAGCTCATAATCCTCAAAAGACAGATCATCCATGTAAATAATAAACTTGTAATTGCGGTCCTTGATCTGCTCCAGAACATCCGAAAGATCCTTAAACTGGTGCTTGTATACCTCAATCATACGCAGGCCCCTGCTGTAATATTCGTTCAGAACCGCCTTTACGCTGGAGGATTTTCCCGTTCCCGCATCACCGAATAAAAGCACGTTGTTGGCCTCTTTTCCATTTACAAAAGCCTCCGTATTTTCAATCAGCTTATGTTTCTGAAGCTCATATCCCACAATATCCTTAAAATAAATATGCTCCACATTTACAATGGGATCGATCACCGTCAGCCCTCCGGCCTCTTTTTCCAGAATCCGGAAAGCCTTATTCAGTCCAAAGGTTCCCGCCCCGTATCCCCTGTAAAATTCCACCATAGTCTGCTGAAATCCTTCCGGGTCAGATGCCTGCTCCAGGGTCTTTGCCAGCTCCACGATCCTGTCCCTGATCCTGCGGTTAAAGACCCGGCTCTCCTGAAGTGCAGGGCGGTAGTCAGCAAGCATCCTCCACAAAGAAGAAGGCGCAAGAGAAGAAAGGTCAAAATCAAACAATGCCTTGAAAATGGCAAAATCTTCTTTTGCCAGAAGATCCAGGGTACCGCCTGCTGGCCCTTTGACCTCACAGGCAGTTGTATATGCATTTTCATTATCTGCCAGGCAGAGCGCCAGAAAACAGTGCCACAGGTTTCCTTCAAAGCCGTACTTTGCAGCCAGCTCAATCAGCTGTCCCGCACAGGCAAAAGCATCTGTACTCTCCTTTTCTTCTGACATTCCCATAAGTCCTGCCATCTGCTCAAACAGCGTTTGATGCTTTAAATTGCGGTAGATCACAAGTCCTCTGATATCCATATCTCTTTCCTCGTTTCTTCTTTGTATCCATATTTCCCTTACCATCAGCGGATAAGGGAACACACGCTCCAACCGGTTCGGCTCAGTAGTTTCCCAGTATCCTTAAGGATACTGCTTCCTCAGAAATACCCTTTAAAGCATTGCGGATCTTTGCATCGGATAAAGACCCTTCCACATCTACAAAAAACCGGTATTCCCAGCTTCTTCCGGGAATGGGGCGCGATTCAATCATCAGCATATTGATGTCATTGTAAATCAGATTTCCAAGCATATTGTAAAGAGAGCCGCTTCTGTGGACGCCCTCAAAGCAGATACTCACCTTATTAGCGCCCTTTCTGTATACAGGATCCTTTGACAGGATAATAAAACGGGTCACATTATTTTTATTGTGGTTAATGGAGCGCTCTAGCACCTTTAAGCCATAAAGCTCTCCCGCAATCTCACTGGCTACCGCCGCCTGGGAACGATTCTTTTCCTCTGCCACTTTTTTAGCCGCTACCGCCGTATTAACCGTGCTGATCTGTTTCCAGTCCCTGTGGGCATTCAGATACTGGGAGGTCTGCATCAGAGCCTGCGGATGGGAATAAACCGTTCGGATATCCTTAATATCCGCATCTTCCCGGCCCAGCAGTGCATGGTTAATCGGAAGCTCCGTTTCCGCTGCTATGTACACATTATGCTTTACTAAGAGATCATAGTTGTCGCTTACTGCCCCTGCAGAGGAGTTTTCAATAGGGAGCACCGCATAATCTGCCCGGCCCTCCTCCACCTCTGTCATGGCATCCTCCATGGTCTTTACATGGTACATATCCGCATCCGGGCCGAAATACTGGCGGGCCGCACCGTGTCCGTAGGAACCCTCCACACCCTGATATACGATCCGCACATTTTCCCTTTTTAAATCCTCGATCATGGAAAACCCGGTGTCCATCTCCTGCCCGTGGGAAGCCAAAAGACCGTACTGAAGCCTGCGGCTGATGGTCATGATCTGCGAAAACAGTTCATATGTACCTTTGCGCGTAAAATCGCTGTGAGCCAGAGCCGTAACCGCATTAAGCTTCTGCTGCTCCCGCTCCCTGTCATAAACAGGCTTTCCAGTCTGTATCTTATACTCAGCCACCTCTCTGCACAGCTCCATACGTGTCTCAAACAGCTCTGTCAGGCTGGCGTCAATCACATCCAATTGCTGCCTGATCTCCTGTAAGTTCAGTTCCTTCATCTCTGTTCCTCCAGCTCTTTTATCATGGAGCGAATGATCTCTCTTGTGTAGGCTCCGGGGAACTTGCGGTTTTCTGCCGGAAGCTCCTTTAAATAAATGGGTTTTCCGTATTCAATAATTACATGGCTGGGCCGGATCCATGGGAAATGACGCTCAAATACCTCTGCCGTCCCCACCATGGCAACAGGGATCACCGGACAGCCGCTCTTTTCTGCAATCTTTAAGCTTCCCTCATGGAACTCCATCAGTTCCGCCGGATTTTCACCGGGGTTTCTGGTTCCTTCGGGGAAAATCCACATGGAAATTCCTCCCTTGATCTTTTCAATGCCTGCCAAAATGGTTTTTAAGCCTTCTTTAATATTCGAACGATCCAAAAATAAGCAGTTCATCCGATCCATCCAGCGGTTTAGCAGCGGGATCTTTATCATTTCCTTTTTGGCAATAAAGCCGGTCAGGCCGGGAACCGTCATATAGCCCATGACAATATCAAAATAACTTCTGTGGTTTCCCACATAAAGCACCGCCCGATCAGTGGGGATATTTTCCAGTCCCCGCACCTCGTATGTAATCCCCGCAATCCGGCTGATCTTTTTAAAAATCCACCGCACCATGGAAAAGCTCTTCCAGCCTGCCTCCTCCGGATTCTTTTTTGCCTTTTTCTCCAGAAAACACAAAACCGGAAAAGAAAGTACCAAATACAGCACAATGGCAATGGCTGCCAGCAATAAGCGTATCATATGTAACTCTCCTTCTGTTCAAAATATTTGCTGCTATCAGCGGATAAAGGGATACTCCTTTGTCCGCTGATGGTATTCATTATATACCAGAAAACATCGGAAATACAACTCTTTGTTATTTTGAGTTTTCAAGGCTGCCGGGGGCCTGAAGCATCTCAAAGAGAAGCCCGGTGCAAAACCACAGGGGCGCAAAAGCCAGCCGGATCACCCCGCCGATATGATCGGGCCACATGGAATAATCCCATGGACATACATTGAAATGCTTTAAAATCGTTCCTGTCACATACTCCGCCGTAAAAATCAGAACCATATCCATAAGTCCGTGGCGCACTAGTCTGGCTGACGGTGAAATACGGTCGGTCCCCGCCTCCGGGAATGCAGACAGGCCGGTGAGCCAGAGATCTGCCGTATTTACGATCCCCGGCAGAAGGACTCCCATACCATAGATGGGAAACATCCAGAGCGAGGTGCGCCCCATGAGCCGCATATCTCCCCGCATCCAGGATTCTGACGAAGTGAAAATGACCTCCAGACACCAGCCCGCAATCCCGCAGCGGCAGAAATTGCGGAGCAATTCTTTTAATTTTCCATTATACTGTCTCTTCATAGGGCTAGTATGGACAGCAGAACTAAAAATTATTCTTCCTATAAAAGCGGAGACAAAAGACGGCTTCCCTGCTCCCTGATCCTGGTCAGAAGGTCTCTTTTTTTATAATCCTCTCTTGTTATCTGGCGGCAGTGAGGCAGGTCATTCATAAATGCCTGCTCCAGTTCTGCCGTGACCGCCTCATCATAAATAGTAGCATTTACCTCAAAATTCAGTTCAAAGCTCCGGATATCCATATTGGCAGTGCCATAGCAGCAGACCCGGCCGTCAACCATAATCCCCTTGGAATGGAGAAAACCATTGGTATAGATATAGACCTTTGCACCATAATCCAAAAGTTCTCCTGCATAGGAGCAGGTTGCCCGGTACACAAACGGATGATCCGGCTTACAGGGAATCATCAGACGCACATCGACCCCGGACAAAGCAGCCATCTTAAGCGCCGAAAAAATGGCGTCATCCGGCACAAAATAAGGCGTCTGAATATAAATATGGTGCTTTGCCTTGTGAAAGAGTTCCAGATAGTTGTTTCGGATATGGGGTTCTCTGGTATCAGGACCGCTGGCGATGATCTGCATTCCCACCTGGCTTCCCTCCAGCTCAGGATCGGGCCAGGCCGGTCTTTCTTTATCTGTTCGGCTGTCCGTCTTCTTTTTCAAATCCGTCCGGAAATAGGCCTCATTTTTAAAGAGATTCTCTCCCGTGGCATAATTCCAGTCCAGAGCGAAACGGATCTGAAGGCTCATCACTGCTTCACCGGTGATCCGCAGATGTGTATCTCTCCAATAACCGAACCCGGGGTCCTTTGAAATATATTCCCGTCCAATATTAAAACCGCCCACAAATCCCACATTTCCGTCTATCACAACGATTTTTCTATGATTTCTGTAATTTACACGCAGGTTCAGCCAGCCTAAAATAGGAGGGAAAAATACACCGACTAAAATCCCGGAGCGGCGCAGTTCCTCCCACCGGCGTTTCGGCATAAATCGGCCCCCCATGCCGTCATAAAGAATCCGCACCTCTACGCCCTCACGCACCTTATCCTCCAGAATCGGCACGATCGAATCAAATACCTCGTCATTTTTAATAATATAATACTGAATGTGGATAAACCGGCTGGCACGGCGCAGAGCGGTCCGAAGGCCTTCAAATTTCGCCTGACCGTCTGTATAAATCTTCACCTGATTATCGGTTGTAAGCACAGCTCCGGAAGTTTCCAGGTTATATAGGATCAGGCTGCGGAAATCCCTTATGAGAGGATCCATCATTTCCTCCGGAATATCGCTTGAGCGGATAATCTCCTCCTGGCTCTTAACCGGCATATTCAGCCGGTCGCTGATTCCCTTTACCTTAAACATCCGGCTCTTTTTTAAATCCTGGCCAAAAAGAAGATAAAATATAATTCCGAACACCGGAATAAAATTCAGAGCAAACAGCCAGGTCCATACCGACCTAGGATCTTTGCGCTGGAAAAAAATAATAATAATGGAAAACAAGAGATTGATTACGATCAGATGCGTCATAAGCCATTCCCAGACAGCCTCTGCTTCATTGAATATAACTCCCATATACCTCCTCCTGCTTTGTTCATCCTCTATCAGGTATTCCTACTATAGCTTAACAGATCCCCCATCACAATATACATCCTTATTCCGTGAATGATTCTTTTATCCAGTCTACCACATCCTGTTGTTTATTTCCAGCCTTCACCCTTTAGCGCACAGCGAAAAAGCCGGCCCTATCTGATCAAGTATCAGATAAAGCCGGCTTTTGCTGCCAACCATCAGCGGAAGCAGTTCCGTTTGGGATCATAGGAAAATCCCGCATCTTCCAGAGTTTCTTCTATATAAGACTGATCCAGCTCCATTTCTGTGCACATCTCTTCCAATGAGCAGAAACGGTCTCTGAGCTGTGTATTCACAAAGCTGAACAGGATCATGGGATCCTTTGGAATCTTATTCACCTTATGACCTTCCTTCCTTTTATTCCGTATAAGCAATAAGCCTGCTTCCATCCTCCGATACATCGATCACGATCACAGCGCCTTCCCGCAGCCCTCCTCCTAAAATCAGCTTTGCTGCCAGGGTTTCTACATTCTTTTGCAGATACCGCTTTAAAGGACGGGCGCCATATACGGGATCATAGCCGTTTTCTGTGATAAAGGCCTTTGCTGTCTCTGTAAGCTCCAGTTTTAACTCCCGGTCTGCCAGACGGCGGTTTAAGTCCGCAATGCACAGATCCACAATACTGCTGATATTTTCCTTTGTCAGAGGCTTAAAGAGAATCATTTCATCCAGGCGGTTCAAAAACTCCGGGCGGAAATGAGCTCTCAGATCGTTCATAACAGCCTCCTGAGCCTCCGGACGGATGTCTCCCATCTCGTCAATCCCCTCCAACAGATACTGAGAACCGATATTGGACGTAAGAATAATAATGGTATTTTTAAAATCCACCGTGCGGCCCTGAGAATCTGTAATCCGTCCGTCATCCAGTACCTGAAGCAGCACATTAAATACATCCGGATGGGCTTTTTCCACCTCATCAAACAGCACTACACTGTAGGGCTTGCGGCGCACAGCCTCTGTAAGCTGTCCGCCCTCATCATAGCCCACATATCCTGGAGGCGCTCCGATGAGACGTGCCACAGAATGCTTCTCCATATATTCACTCATATCAATGCGCACCATATTGGATTCATCATCAAACAGTGACTCTGCAAGGGCCTTTGCAAGCTCTGTTTTGCCTACGCCGGTGGGGCCTAAAAACAGGAAGGAGCCAATGGGTTTCGTAGGGTCTTTAATTCCTGCCTTTGACCGGATAATGGCCTCTGTGACCTTCTCAACGCCCTCGTCCTGTCCTACGACTCTCTTATGGAGCACCTGATCCAGATGAAGTGTCTTGCTGCGCTCGCTCTCTGTAAGCTTTGCCACCGGAATTCCAGTCCACTTGGACACAATCCTTGCAATCTCATCCTCTGTCACACTCTCATGAACCAGACTCAGGTCTTCCTTTTTAACCTTCTCTTCCTCTGCCTCCAGCTCCTTCTGCAGCTGCGGCAGCTTTCCGTACTGAAGCTCTGCCGCCTTGTTCAGATCGTATTTCTGCTGGGCGTCCTGGATCTGGCGGTTTACAGCCTCAATCTCTTCACGGAGAGCAGAGAGACGGTCTACGCTGGATTTTTCATTTTCCCACTGAGCCTTTTTTGCGGTAAATTCATCATGCAGCTCTGCCAGCTCCTTCTGTAAATCTGCCAGACGGTCCTGGCTTAAGCGGTCTGTTTCCTTTTTTAATGCTGCTTCCTCGATTTCCATCTGCATCAGCCTGCGGGACAGCTCGTCTAATTCTGCGGGCATACTGTCCATTTCGGTTTTGATCATTGCGCAGGCCTCATCTACCAGGTCAATAGCTTTATCGGGCAGAAAACGGTCGGAAATATAACGGTCGGACAGCATGGCTGCGCTTACCAGAGCGGAATCTGTGATCTTTACGCCATGGTAAACCTCATACCGCTCCTTCAGTCCTCTGAGGATGGAAATGGTGTCCTCAACCGTAGGCTCTGCCACCATAACCGGCTGGAACCGGCGCTCTAAGGCCGCATCCTTTTCAATGTACTGGCGGTATTCATTTAAGGTAGTAGCGCCGATGCAGTGCAGCTCGCCTCTTGCCAGCATGGGCTTTAACATATTGCCCGCATCCATGGAGCCCTCTGTCTTTCCTGCTCCCACAATGGTATGAAGCTCATCAATGAAGAGGATAATCTGGCCTTCGCTCTTTTTTACCTCTTCCAGAACTGCTTTTAAACGCTCCTCAAATTCACCTCTGTACTTGGCTCCTGCCACTAAGGCTCCCATATCAAGGGCAAAGAGCTTTTTATCCTTTAAGCCCTCCGGCACATCGCCCCGGACGATTCTCTGGGCCAGCCCTTCTACAACGGCTGTCTTACCTACGCCGGGCTCACCGATCAGTACCGGATTATTTTTTGTCTTTCTGGACAGAATACGGACTACGTTGCGGATCTCACTATCGCGGCCGATCACCGGATCCAGCTTCTGGTTTCTGGCCCGCTCTACCAGGTCGTAACCATATTTTTCCAGTGTATCGTAGGTAGCCTCCGGGTTGTCGCTGACTACCCTCTGATTGCCCCGGACTGTGGATAAAGCCTGCAAAAACCGTTCTCTGGTGATTCCATAAGTCTTAAACAGCTCCTTCATTTCCCGTCCAGGCTGCTTTAAAAGTGCTAAAAACAAATGCTCCACCGAAACGTACTCGTCTCCCATAGCCTTTGCTTCATCCTCAGCATTAATCAGTACCTTGTTTAAATCATTGCTGATGTAAAGCTGGCCGCCGCCGCTTACCTTTGTAAGCTTCTCAATGGCCTGTTTGGCCTCATTTTTAAACATATCTCCCTGGATTCCCATTTTCGTAACCAGCTTCATAATCAAACTGTCATCCAGGTTCAGGAGACTGTAAAGCAGATGCGGCTGGTCAATCTGCTGATTGCCGTACTCATACGCCAGCTTTTCACAGCCCTGCACCGCCTCCATGGACTTCTGTGTAAATTTATTGATATTCATACGCCATTCCCCTTTCTGCTGCGGAATCGTGTTTCTATTCTTTGTTCTATGCGTACTATAACACATGTTATTAGCAGTGTCAAGAGTCGAGTGCTAATTTTTTGCAGAATCCTTTTTATGCAAACACCCGCCAGCCGGAACTATTCCAACAGGCGGGTGTAAAAGAAATTATTTACTTTTTAAGTCCTAATGCTTTAATGGTCTTGGCTGTTAATGTACCCTCATAGATTACAGTAGCCGTATCTCCGGTCTTTAAGCCGTCAAACATCCCATCTTCTCCCACAAATGAAAAGAAGGTATTTTCCGGATCCTCTGTATCCAGAACCACATGATTGCTCTCTGCCTCTGCTACGGTACCGGTAAGGGTCTTAATCCCCGCGTCCTCTGTATCTCTGGCGTCTGCAGTCACGATTTTTGTAGCTACTGCAGGAGCTTCCTCATCTTCCAGATCTCCATAATATGTAATATCTGCCTCTGTTCCGGCCTTGATGCCGTCCTTTGTGACCGTCTGGGCAATGAGGGTATTTAAGGTATAGGAACCGTCCTCCGTCTTTAAAACAAGGTTCCCATCCTCTGTGCTTTCAATGGTTCCCGTAATTGTCAGATCATCCTCCTCAGCTGCTTCCTCCTCAGCTTCCTCTGCTGCGGAAATCACAATATCAACCTCTACAGCCTTTGCCGGCGTTTCTCCCAGCACTCCTGTGTAGTAAACATCTACCTCATCGCCTTCACCGATGGCCTCTGCCCCGGTAAGCTCTGCTCCGGACACATCAAATCCGGCTTCTGCTCCGGCATCGTCTGTTACTGTAATAACCGTATCCTCTACTGTCTTTACAATACCGTAAAAGCTCTCCGTCTCTGCCTCCTCTTCCTCGGAAGAAGCCTCTGCTGTGGTTGTCTCTGCTGCCGAAGACACGGCTGTCGTAGTCGCTGCTGCCTCAGTCTCTGTTTTCTGAGATGAGCAGGCTGTCATTCCAAGGGCAGCTGCCATCACTGCGATCATAAAATATTTTCTTTTCATAGATAAACTCTCCTCTCCATACATTTCTGTATACACGATACATATTACTACTCAATCTGTGTTTTTACTATGTATTTTCTTTGAAATTTTCTTTAGAATTCTATAAAAAAATCATTAAGCCCTAATTATATTTCAGCTCCTCTTCCTGGCTTTTACGCCTGTTTTTCCCTGTAAAATACAGAAAAATCCCCAACAATATGCCTGAAACTCCCAATGCAGCCGTAACGGTCACGCCGGTTCGGATCCAGCGTAAAAATGGATCCTGCTCTTCTGCCGCTTCCGGCTCCAAAACCAATGCCTCTTCCTGCTCCTTTTCTGTATTGGAAATATTTCCCAGTTCTGCGGGTTCATAAACAGCGGACACCTCATAGGAAACCGGCTCCACAACCTGAACCTGTCCTCTGTATACGGCCTCGTAATCACGCAGCAGCCTCTCTCCCCTTGCCGACGCCGTACGGCAGACCTGGCCCGTTTCATCCATAAAGCTTTCCCCCTCCCAGTCCATAGATGTGATATGGTAAGCCTCGGATGAAAGCCCCATTTCTCCTAAAAGAAGCTCCTGCTCTGCCAAAGCTGAATCCAGGATATCTTCCCCAGAAATTTTTATTCCACCCAGTTCATATTCGTCTGCTCCATAGGAATAAAATGTCACAGGCGCCTGAAAATCCTCTCTCCACTCCTCCCCCAGTACCCAGCTCTCCTGCATATACAGCCGTCCTGATATCCTTGCGCCATTTTCCTCCTGCCTGCTGTCCATATAGGGCGGAAGCGTCTCTTCTCCTTCTACCTCCCGGTACACTTCCGTTTTTTCAAGCATACGGCTCCGGGAATCTTCCGGCAGCTCACGCACCTCCCAGTCCGCCAGGCGGTAATGAATCCCATTTTCATCTGTATAGGAAGCTTCCGGCTGTTTCAAAGACGGCAAGTCTTCCTCCTTCAAATTCTGTTTTAAAATAATGGAGCCCGGATGAAGTGTCTTCCTGCGGCCTGTGCTCCGGTCTGAGCAGCCATCTGCCTCCAGACCCGGCTGTGCCTTTTCCCCCTGATTCGGGTCATACTCTATCCCCCGCTCCTCAGCGGCCCAGACCGTTTTGGATGATACATTGACAGCAGTAAACATCATTCCCACCGTGACCACCAGACATAAAAGCTGCCTTCTGTTTTTGTATTCTTTCATCTTGTTCCCCCGTTTTGGTTTATCTGATTCACATAAAGTACCTGTTTGGCTTTCTGCCTTTTGCAGTGTATTCTGCTTTTATTTAATTGCCAATGTGCGGTTCTGTTTTCAAATCAAATATCCTGGTGTGGGAGACCTTTGGAAATTTAAGAAATGAATGAATCTGATGTATAAAACCCTGAAGACTTTAGAAAATAGATCCAGGCGGAGGGAACTCCGCCCGGTAAAGATATTATAAATATGTATGCTTCGAATTGCAAGTATTTTTAACGGAACTGGCTGTATTTATGTCCGGGCCGGATACCGCCTCTAAACGAAGCCAGTTCGCTGACTGTTACCAGCTGATAACCTCTGGCTGTCAGTTCAGGAATCAGAACTTCTGCCGCCTGTGCCGTCGGCTCATAAATATCATGCATCAAAATGATGTCTCCATCCTTTACCTGATTCAGAACCGTCTCAATGGTCCTTTGAGCATTGCGGTGCTGCCAGTCTCTCGTATCAATAGACCACATAATTGCCGGCATACCCATAGAGCCTAATACAGACAGCGACGCGTCGTCCACATATCCTCCTGGCGGGCGCATCAGTACCGGAGACACACCACAGACAGAAGCAATCTTCTGATTCACAGAACCTACCTGGCTGCGAATGCCCTCCGCCCCAATTTTTGTAAGATATTTATGGTCATTGGTGTGGTTTGCAATCTCACAGCCCTGTTCGGCCATACGGCGAATCACTGCGGAATTGGCGTCCACATTGGTACCTACCATAAAAAATGTAGCCCGTCCCCCATTCTGCTGCAGACTGTCAAGGATCCGGCTGGTAACCAAAGTCCGCGGGCCGTCATCAAAGGTCAGGGCGATCATAGGTCTGGAAGGATCGACTGCGTTCATGGCTGCCTGAGGCGCTCCGGCATCCTTTGCCGTGATCGCAGCCCTGATTCCATCGATCCGCAGGCCGGCTCCCTCCGTACCTGCCACAGCTCCATTTAATGCCCAATCTGTCCAGATACCATTCTGATAAACCTTATAATACAGATCATATGCTGCTGCAGACGCTCCATACAGCTCCATGCAAATTGCTTCCAGCGGTGCCTCAGCAGACGCATTTCCCACCTCCGCTCCATCCTCTGCCGGATCCAGCCAGCCGGTTCCGCTTAAATTTACCTGATACCGGATGCCTACCTGGGCATCTGCCGGAATATTGATCAGATTCGCCCTCATAGCTGTCACCCAGCTTCCATACGGAGCCTGCAATGCCTGATTATCTGCAGCCGTACCGCTCCATCCCTGGACTGGGGAGTAAATACTGTAGTTTACCTGAAGGGGAAGGGCAGATGAAGCTTCTGGCTGGCCAGACCCGCTCTGGGCCTCGGACTCCGTCGTCGGCTGATCTTCTGCGCTCTGCACCCCATCTGTTTCCGACCGCTTTTCCTGCTCATCGTTCTGATCTGATGGGCCCGCTGCTTCCATGCCCGGCCCGCCGGTCGGACCTGCTGCAGCCCCTACTCCCATGGTTCCTGCAAGTGCAGTCATTCCCTGGGTTCCAAACAGGATTCCCATTATGACAAGCAGCACCAAAATCCTGCCGTTTCGTTTTAAATTGTTCATTCTTTCATTCTCCTTACTGTCTGCCGTTTCCAGTGAACCGCCCATTGTCTAAAACCAATGGACTTCCTGCTTCATTGACCTCATGTCTCCGCTCCGAATACGGTCCGGCAGAGCATAATATATTCTTTATAATAAAGATGTTCCTTTAAATCATCCAATGCATCTGCAATCCCCCAGTAATACCAGGCGTGCATGGCCTTATCCTTTTCATTAAATCGCTGCCAGATTTCATCCCCAAGAACCAGATAATCCTTTGCCGTACAGCGCATATTGCTGAGCTTATCCCCAAGAGCCAGGATCTTAATCTCTCTTGGAGCACTTTTCAGATGCTGTATAGTAGCTCCCTTCCGTTCCCTCCAGCTTTTTGTTTTATCCTCTGTCTCATTTGCCACCAGACAGGCTACTCTTGAACCGAAGTGCTCCCTAATCTCCTCTTCTGTCACGCCCGTATCCTCGACCACATCATGCAATAGGGCTGCCGCGATCATTTCCGGATCATCTGTAAACCCGGATACGATCACAGCTGCCTCCATCGGGTGTGTAATATACGGGATCTGTGTCCCTTTTCTGAATGTTCCATGGTGCGCCTGCGCCGCAAATGCTGCTGCTTCTTCTATCATGGCTCTGCCCCTTTTCTCGCCGGACCCCTGAGGATCATCCTGTGCCCTTCCCGTTCCGGGAATATTCCGGCATATGTAGTATCATTCTCATCATATCATATTCTGCTCCTGTTTTCATCCCTTTTCCCACAGACTTTCTTACAACACTCTTACAAGAGCAATTTTTCCTTGTAAGACCAGACAATTTCTGCTATGCTATAGTGGTATTTTGACCAAACTTTAAAGGAGGACAAAGGCAATGAACCGCCATTCATCCTATACAGCGCCCCGCAGCGACCGTTCACCGGCCTCACGTGGCTCACGGCGCAGCCCAAAACACAGCAATAACGGCCGTTCCGGAAATGAAAACCGGTTCCTTCACAATCTTTTATGGTATGTGCTGCCGTTTATTGTTTTCAACCTTCTTCTGCTCTTTCTGGTAACCGCTTCCCCCCGAATCGAGCTGACTGTAGGGGACACCACTGATTACAAAACCGTAGATGTTTCCCTTAAGGTAAAATCGCTGATTCCTATCCGGAAACTTACCACAAGCCTGGAATCCCAGGATATTGAATTCAAAAAAGAAGGCGGCGTTTACCATGCTACCCTAACAAACAACGGCGCTCTGGAAATCTATGTGGAAGGCTGGAACGGTATGCCGGCCCGTCAAAACGAGCATATCGCAGTCTTAGATGACACAGCTCCCTCCATCGATGAAGAAAATGTAGTCATGGAAGATGGTAAACTGGAGCTGATTGCAGAGGACAATATTTCCGGAATCAATTATGAGGCTGTTTATGCTACAGATGATGCTGGAAAACGGACAGCTCCTGTCAGCTATGACAAGGAAACCGGCCGCATTACCTTTGATCTGGAGAAAGGTTCCCTGACCGTATATCTGGAAGATATGGCCGGAAATGCAAATCAGGCCGCTTTTTCCTTAAGCACCTCCGGCATTGACACAGACAGCCGGGAAACAGATTTCCCGGAAGACGGAGAAAACGGCACAAACGGAAATAAAAAAGAGGAGGACAAGAAAACCTCCAATTCCGATAAGGAAAAAACGTCCAAGAGCTCGGAAGCTGCAAAGTCTTCCAAAACTTCTAAGAGTACAGAGGCGTCTAAGTCTACCAAGGCGTCTAAGAATACGGAAACCGCTAAGGATGCAAAGGCCGCAAAGAGCACGGAAGCTACAAAATCCACGAAGGCTCCTAAGAGTACAGAGGCCACAAAATCTACCAAAGCTGCAAAGAACACAGAAACCTCAAAAACTGCTCAGACGTCCAAGAGCTCGGAAGCTGCAAAATCTGAGACAAAAGCTTCCAAAAATACAGAAACCTCGAAAGCTACATCTGCTGCGAAAGCAACAGAAGCTTCCAAATCCGCAGAGACTACCAAAGCAGCAGAGGCTTCCAAAGCTACACAGGAATCCAAACCGGCAGAATCCGCTCCTGCTTCGGAAACAATACCTGTGATTGAGCCATTGAATTGAGAGGGAGGAACTTCTCAATAATTAAAAGCTATTTATTATGGGGCAGTGAAAAATTGATTTTCACTGCCCCTGTGTTTTGGATCAATTTTGTACTGTTACAAAAGTCCCTTTCTTTTCACATACTCCATCTCATGCTCCATGTGCAAATTTCCTGCCCCATCATGCCCATTAAATGGATATACCATCATTTCCTTTTCTCCTGGAATTCTATTATAGGCTGCATAATAGCATGCTGCAGGACACACTTCATCCTCTAAAGCCACAGAAGCAAAAACAGGACAACGCACTGCTTCTGCCATATTCATAATATCAAAATAGCTCAAAGTATGAAATACTCGTTCAGCTTCGTAAGGATAACGCTTCAAGTAGTCACTGACTGCTCCAAAAGATCCATAATGGCCTATAACTCTTTTTTCTATATTGCTATTGCTTGGAACATTAGCAATCGCCAAAGCTGGTCGTAAATCCAGGCTGGAAACAGCCATAGCCAAAGCTCCTCCCTGACTAGTCCCTCGTACTATAAGCTTAGTCTTATCTATCTCCGAACATCTTTCTGCAAAATCCAGCGCCCTTATACAGTCCATATATACCGCCCTGTAATAATATTCCCTTTTATCTAACAAGCCTTTCGTGACCACATTTCCTACCTGGCCCATAGTGATATAATCAGCACAGTTTCCTGTGAATCCCCCCTGTTCTCGGCAATCTACTGCTATAACAGCAATTCCCATCATAACCCAGTGCATCAATTGCCATGGAAAACCACAACTGTCTGTAAAACCATGATATTGGATCAGACAGGGCAGCTTTTCCTCCTTTGTAAAAACAGGAACTGCCATCCAACCCCAAATTCGAGTTTTGTCATAGCCATAATAAGATATCTTATACACCTTCACATACTCTGAGGGGTATTCTATCTGAATCCGAATAGGATCTAAATTTTTCCCATTAACACTCTTTATGGTTTCCTGCCAAAAATCCCAGAAATCCTCTGCTCTTGTAAGCTCTGGTTTGTAGGTCTCTAACGCTTTCTTTTTATCTTCAAAATAGCTCTTATAACCCATACTGTATTCACCCCTATTCCTTCACTGCGCCCATAGCCAAGCCCTCAATCATATATCTCTGCAGAAATATATAAACTACTAAAACAGGCAGCGATGCACATGTTGCAGCAGCCATAACTCTGGCCCAGTCCTGAGACTGTTCTCCTAAATACAACATGGAAATTCCGGCAGATAACGTTCTCATCTCCAACTTATTCGTCAATGTCAAACTCCAAAGAAAATCATCCCAACTTACCAGAAAACTGTACAATCCTACTGCTACAATTCCAGGTTTAATAAGAGGAACTACAATCCTGGTCATAATATGCATACGTCCAGCACCATCTATAGTTGCTGCTTCCTCTATAGTTGGAGAAACTGTATCAAAAAATCCTTTTAATACCAGTATACTTAAAGGTAATGCAGAGGTGGTACAGGCCAATACCAAAGCTGTGTATGTATTAATCAGCCCAAGCTTGCTGTACATAGTGTACAGCGCAATCAAAAGAACCACTGCCGGAAACATTTGCGTAGATAAAAATAACATCTGTAATACTCCGCTGAATCGGTAACGAAATCTGGAAAAGGAGTAGCTGGCCAAAATTGCCAGCAACAAGGTTACTGCTGTTGTCAAAGCTGCCACAATGACTGTATTCTTATAAAATGTGAAAAATCTATGATCTGACAACACACTGATATAATGATCTGTAATTGGGCTTCCTGGAAGAAATTGGGGTGGCAAACGCATAATAACAGAATTAGGTTTTAACGATGTTACTATCATCCAGTAAATAGGAAAAATAAAAATCAGTGTTACCAATCCAATCAAAGTGTATTTTAGAATGGAATCCACACGAATCTGTTTCACTCTGTATCACTCCCTCTATAAATATTAATAAAATGATGTTTTACTCAGTTTAAGATTGTAAAGTGTACCAAATCCCAAAAGGAAAATCATCCAAACAACACCAATAGCAGCACCTTTTCCGAGATTGTAAGACATAAAAGCTGTTTCATAGGTATAAACTGTCAGAGTTGTTGTAGCACGTACAGGCCCTCCTGCTGTCATATTATAAAACAATGTAAACATCTGGAAATTTCCTATAATAGCAGTTAAGGTTACTGTCTTAATGACACTCATAATGCTTGGAATCGTAATATTCCTAAATACCTGGCAGCGACCTGCTCCATCAATAGTAGCCGCTTCCACCAAATCTTTAGGAACAGTTTGAAGCCCAGCCAGAAGCATTACCATCATAAATGGAAGCTGTCTCCATACTGCCGCTACTATAACGCTGGCCATAGCCGTCTTCGGAAAAGACAACCAACTGATATTTTCTGAAATTATTCCCAAAGAGCGCAGAATATAATTAAGAACACCATATTGAGGCTGCATGATCCACATCCATATAACAGCGACAATTAAAGTAGGAATTGTCCATGGAAGAAAAATAAGGCCTCTCATAAAATTCCGACCTGGAAATTTTTTGTTCAAAAGCAAGGCCACTGCCATTCCCAGCACAAACTGCACCCCTACTGTAACTGCTACATAGAAAATAGTTCTCAGAAAAGAATTCCAAAATTCTTTTTCATGAAATAAAATGACATAATTTTTAAAATCATTCCATTTTATATGTTTGATATCCAGTAAACTGTAATCATGAAAGCTCATCCAAATAATATTTATTAGGGGTGTAATAATCGTTAAACACAGCATAATAAACGCAGGTATAACCAATCCCATTGCAAACAGAAATGTTTTTGTTTTTCGAGTCATAATCTCACCTTCCATAAATATAGACGGGCAGAGGCCAAACAGCCTCTGCCCGACCATAGTACCGGATTTCTCATTACTGCTGATACATATCTATTACAACCTTCTGAAGATCAGACAGCACCACATCAATCTCCTCATGGTTCACAAGGACACGTTCTATTGATTTGCTCATCTCAGACATAGCATTGTCAAACATTGCATTAGTAATCTTCACTGGTTTGGCTGTTGCAGATTGTTCATTGAATACTTTTGAATATTCATCCTTATTCATCTGAGGCAGCTGAGAAATCGATTCTCTCGGAGACATAGCATCCTGAGCCTCATAATACATAACTGCTGCTTCCTCACTAAGAAGATATTCTACTAATTTGGCCGCAGCCTCCTTGTGCTCTGACTGAGCATAAACTCCTAACTCATGACGTGTATTAATAGTAGTAGACTCACCTGTTTTATTCACTGGGAACAATGCAACTCCCATAGATTTATCAAAGTCTTCTCCTTTTCCACTCGTTGTTCTGTAAATATTTCGCCCCATCTCACTTTCAAAAGTAATACCAGCTACTCCTGTCGCGAAAAGGCTGCGAGCATCCTTGGCATCTACACATTCCGGCATGTATCCTTTATCTGCCATATCTTTCATAAATTGAAATGCTTCCTTAAATTCGGGAGTTTCTACATTAGGACTTCCATTTTCATCTAAGAAATCACCACCATAAGAATATACAATTCCCTGGAATCTCTGAGCTGCATGAGAGCCTTTTCCATTGGGAATAGCCAGTCCATAAATCTTATTTCCGTCCTCGTCTTCACCTAAAGCGCTGATCTTTTCAATAGCATTTTCCATTTCTTCCCATGTTTTTGGCGGCATTTCCGGGTCCAAACCAGCCTTTTCAAACAAATCCTTATTGTAGAACATTGCTACCGGATGAGGCATCCAAGCTACAGAACACAGCTTACCATTATACATTGTCGCTTCCTTATACACTGGAATCAAATCATCGATCACCGCCTGATCCAATATCCCCTCCAACGGTTCCAGAATCTGCGCTCCATTAAATGCAGACATCATCTGATCATTTCCCATAATAACATCTGCAGCATCCCCCGAATTAGCTGCAATCATAATCTGATCTTTGAAATTATTAAATGGAATAGCTACCGTTTCCACTTTAATTCCTGGATTTTTAGCTTCAAAGCCTGCCATCAGATCTTTAAACAGCTGTGCTGTTGCCTCCTCTACTTCCAGCCATCCGGCAAAACGGATCACAACCTGTTCCTCTTTTTCCGAGCTGTCCTCTTTTTCTGTTTGTTCTTGAACTTCCCCGCCCTGGGATTCAGGCATTCCATCCCCCTTACTTCCGCATCCCACCAGCATAGCTGCTGCCATAAAAAGAGCCATTGACTTTGCCATAAACGTCCTTTTCATTGTAATACCTCCCTTTTTATTATTCATGTTCCTGCTTTTATTATATACAAAACCCATTGGGAAGGATATGGCACAAACTTAAGATAAGGTATCGGTTCTACGTATTCTGTGACCTTTCTCTTTCTCTGTATTCATTAGGGGTCATATTCGTATGTTTTTTAAATAATTTTGCAAAATGTTTTGGACTATAATATCCCACAATCTGACCTATCTCATAAATTTTAAGATCCGTCTTATCCAGTAATTCTTTGGCTTTATCCATACGTACAGATGTTAAATAGCTCAGATAACTAACGCCCGTTTCTTTTTTAAATAGAGTCCCAAAATAATTAGGATGCATATGAACCTGCTCAGATACGCAGGTTAACGTCAAATCCTGATAAAAGTAACGATCTATATATCTAAGAGCCTGTTTCACCGCAGCATCTGCAACTGCACTTGGAACCATCTCTATTCTCTCTTCTACTTCTTTCTTTTCCCTTCCGTTTTTTACAATCTTAGATGTCTCTTCCAGTTGATTTAAAAAGTCAAAGCGATTTACCGGCTTTAAAAGATAATCACAGATTCCCAGTTTAATTCCCTTTCGTGTATAAACATAATCATCATACGCACTCAATACAATAAATCTAGTACAATCTAATCCCTGATCTATACATTCCTCAATCATATCCAGACCATTCTTCTTGGGCATCTTCACATCTACAACAGCAATATCTGGGCACACTTTAAAAAGCAGCCGCTGACCCTCCTGCCCATCTGAAGCTTCTCCCACAACCTGATAATCTTGTCCGCTCATCTCAATGATCTTTATAATCCCTTTTCGTATCACATATTCATCATCAATTACCACAATCCGTACCATTTCCATTTCCATTTCCTTCTCCATATACAGCCTGAGCCTTTAATGTAATCTTAGTTCCTACAGATTTCTGACTTTCTATATTCATCTGGAAACTTTTACCAAAAAATAGTTGACAGCGTTCATTAACATTATTAAGTCCTATACTGGCCTTTTTTCCTATAGACTCCTCCAATTCCAACGACTGACGCACATACTCTAACCGTTCTGGTGTCATCCCCTTACCATCATCTTGTATAGTAATAGTCAAATATCCTTCTGCCACATCTGCCTCTATTACCAAATGCCTGTGACTCATCTTCTCTTTAAACCCATGTATTATGCTATTTTCCACTAGGGGTTGAAGTGTTAACTTTGGAATTCGACATATATTAGCCTGATCTGATGTATGAATTTCAAAGGTAAACAACTCATGATCCCGCATCTGGAGAATCTTTATGTAATTTCCAATATATTCCAACTCTTGTGCCAGAAAAATAATATTGTTCTTTTGATCCAGATTCACCCGAAGAATCTTTCCAAAAGCTGTTAGTAAATCTGATATCTCATAATTACCTTCTAAAATAGCCATCATATTCACAGTTTCCAGCGTATTATACATAAAATGGGGATTGATCTGACTCTGAAGAGCCGAAAACTCTGCCTCCTTTTTCCCAAGCTGAGTTATATATACCTTATCAATAAGCTCCTTTATATTGCAAAGCATATGGTTAAAACTACCGGCTAACTTTCCAATCTCATCCTCTCTCTCAATTCTTACTTCCACCTCCATATCTCCCTGCTCCACCAACTCCATTACTTTCTGAAGTTCCTCTAATGGCATACTAATATTCTTAGAAATCTTCCTGGACAGCCAAATAAATACCATCAGACAGAAAATCTCCACCCCAAGCGTAATCAAAAAAATATGATAAACTTCTTTTATAAATTGTCCCAATGGAATCTCAAGCTGAACCATCCATCCTGTTTTATCAGAAATATTTCCCATAGTAATAGGAAATCCCACACCACTTCCTTCCTGCTTTTGAGCTGTTGTATACATAACGTTTCTCTCAGAGTCCAGAATCGTAATATCTCCTCCCAACAAATCCCTATGTCGGCCAGCCAGTTCTTCAAGTACATTGACATCAATATCAATAACCAAAAATCCCATATATTGTCCAGTAGAAATATTATTTATCCCATGTACATAACTAATCAGACGAAGATCTGATGAATCTGAATATTTTCCGTCACTATGTATTCCTGTAAGCACTGACTTTTTGGTTCCATTCTCAATCTCGCTAAACCAGGATTCCTCAGCAAATACTTCTGAAGGCATAATATCATTTCTCTCATTAATATTAGTAAAATAAGCTCCTCCATCCGTACTGCACAAGTAAGATCCTACTATATATTTTTCTGTTACCCACATCCCAATCAATCTTTTATGTACCAGATCCTTATTATCCTGTTGTTGCATAAAAGAAACCTCATTTGACGTCATCAATATCTTCTGAATCTCCAAATCTGTGTAAATGCTATAGGCCTGACGTTCAATATTCTCCACAAAACCATCCACATCATGATTAATCCTTTCAATCATGATATCTGCATACTCCCTGGTCTGACGAATAATAATACGAAACGATGCGATACATATCACGATTCCAATCAGCAGCATAGGTATAACTGCAAAAAGGAGATAGCTGATCAAAAGCTTTTTCTCCAGTTTCATGTTATTAATATAACGTCTAAGATGTTCTTTCATTGAATCCCTCCCTTTTAACTTTTAAACAACTCTTCTTCCGGGCATAACCTCCTTTAGGGTTAAAAATTAAAATTGTACGACAATATATGATTCTTCATTTAATCCCAAAGATATTGTACATTTTTAATCATTTTTCCACAGCACTTTATCTTCTGTATTCAAATATACGCTACCTACAGGCTTGAACTACTATATAACCAGAGTAATTCAGAGCAGTATTACATCCCCCACACATCCAATGAGAACTGGGTGTGTTCCTGTCTGGCAGAGGATTTTCTTCTTTATAGGTCTTAACTTTACTATATTGATTCTAAAAGCATGGTTGCTACCACTGATTTTGTAAAGATACAACTGAGATAGCAAATAAATACGCCTCTTTTACAAACAAATCCCCACTGGATGTTCCAGCAGGGATCTGTTTAGCTCTAAAAATTAATCAGCTAAATGATGCTCATGAATTGAATGCCTAAAAAGCGTAATTTAACCCTGACGAAAAATCTTCACCATTCTATCAGGATGCATATTGCTGTACAATTTCACCTAATTATTCTCTCAATTTTCTTAACAGAGGCAACCATTTGCAAACTATCTGCTATTTTTAATCCACAAACTATTTTTCCTCTCCTGCTAAAGAAAACCTCTTCTCCTCATCCACAACAATTTCCCCCGATTTTCTGCCATACTTAAGCCCACGTTCCGCCGCCTCCAGCAGCGCTGCCGTAGTGCGCTTATACCCCATCGTCCGCACAGTTTCTCTTAAAAGAATTTCCTTAGCCATCGGACCTTTATCCAGAATAGCTTTACAAACTGCATTCTTTATTTCCTGCTGTGATATATCATTTACACTTCTTGAATCATCGCAGGCAGTATCATTTCTGTAGATATAATACGTATTGGGATCCTGATCTTCTTTCCAATAGAACTTCATTCCATTTTGTCTGTTGAGCTTTCCTGCTGCTTTCCTCAATGCCTTATCCGTCGATTCCAATGTCTGTGCACTGGATCTTCCGATGCCGAACGACCTCAAAATCTTTTTAACCAGGCGGTCATAGGAAACAGGTGCCTCTGCCTCAATAATCGCATTGGCTTTCACTACAATCTGAGCCATTGCTTCTTTCTGCACATACTCACTGGTGGACAATGGTGTAACATTTACATTTGCTGAAGTATATCCAACTACTTCATATGTAGCAGCTGGAGGAACCACATTCTTCTTTGTAATCTTTTGGGGTATCGCTGCTGCAATTTTTTCCTGATTTTCTGAGTAATTGTCTGCCGGAACATACTTTGCTTCAAAAGACAGTTCCTTAACTGATGCTTCTTCTTCCAACAGCGTTCCCGGCTCTGCGACATCTCCTGCCGCTTCTTCCTCTAAATCCTTCACTTCAGAAACAACCACTTCCTCAGCACCATCTCCGGTATTCTCTGCTTCATCACATATCTTCTCCCTGACAGCCAGTTTTGCCTCTTCCTTCTTTTCTTCCAGAATCTGCAGTATCTTCTGAATCTCCTTGTCGCGGTTATCCCACCAGTCCATAGTCCATACACGCTGTAAATCCCAGCCAAGGGCATCCAATACGCCAATCTGTGACACTTCCCGATCCTTGGTATTCGCAGACTGTCTGTATGATTCTCCATCCAGCATAATTCCCAGCAGGTATTCGTCCTTGTTGTATGGGTTCAGAACGGCAATATCAATTTTGAAATTAGAATGTCCAACCCCAATCTGGTATTCATATCCCGCTGCTGCAATCTCACGGCATAAGCTCTTCATAATCCCCTGATTCTTTGCCGCACGATTGTCCTGATACACCCCATTCAGCTTTCCTTTATCTGCAAACTCGATAAAGTTCTTCAGCCCTTCCACACCTCTGGATTTGGTTCTGCGAAGATCAATCATATCGGCTGTCATAACAGAATATGCAACCATCTCATATCTGGCTCTGGAAACGGCAACATTCAGACGTTTCCATCCCCCCTCCCTGTTCAGTGGTCCAAAGTTCATGGTCAGCTTTCCCTCTGCATCAGGTCCATAAACAATCGAAAACAGGATCACATCACGCTCATCCCCCTGTACATTCTCAAGGTTCTTTACAAACAGCGTTTCCTCTCCTGTATTTGCCCATGCATCAAAATCTGCATTCTTCTGATATTCCACTGCCAGCATATCTTCTATCAGCGTCTGCTGATTGATATTGAACGTTACAACGCCGATTGACTGCTGTTTCAATATCGGATCTGCATATCTGCGCTTGATTTCCTTTACGATTGCTTCGGCTTCCGCCTGATTTATCCTACCTTTGCTCCGGTCAAAAAATCCATCCAGCTTCTCAAATCTCACTCGCCGTTCTCTGTCATTTCTGGAAGGAAATGTGAGCATACCATTCTCGTAAAATTCATGATTGCTGAATGCAATCAGACTTTCATGCCTGCTCCTGTAATGCCACTGCAAATGTGCCTGCGGCATACCAAGTGCCAGACAGTCATCCAGAATACTGTCCAGATCTTCAATATCAAGATTATCCTCATCCACTGTATTGCCTGCAAAGAAACTGGTAGGCGGCATCTGATTCGGATCTCCTACGATAACGGCATTCCTGCCTCGCGCCAGCACTCCAACTGCCTTACAGGTCGGAAGCTGTGAAGCCTCGTCAAAAATCACAATATCAACCGGCTCACTGTCCGCAGATAAATACTGTGCCACGGAAATCGGACTCATTAGCATACATGGGCAGAGCTTCTTCAGGACATTCGGAATCTGTTCAAACAGTGAACGGATGGAAATACCGCGTCCATTGCTGCTAATTGCACGTCTCAAAATATTTAATTCCTTGCTGATTTCCACCGATTCGAATCCGGATGGAAGATTATGCGTCAGCTTATAGTGCATCTCATCCTTTGTAAGCTCCATAAACTCCTGATCCAGTTTTTTGAACTGTATAATCCGCTCATTAAATCCAATACCTGTAAAGCTGTTAAGTACTGGTTCACTTTCAATTACATATAAAACAATCGATTTATATACGGATTTTAAATACACATTCATCACATCATCATGCGATAATCCAGCCTCATACACATCACAAACAGGCGCAAGACCCACGTCTCTTGCTTCTTTTGCAAACTGACGGTATACAATCCAGTCTTTCATTACCGCAGAATGTTCCAGAATATTTTTACATGTATCAATTTTCTCCTGCATCCAATCCGAAGCAGAATCGTCGATTGCAAGCCGCAATAATGCTCCCGCCCTATTCTCACATATTTCCAGTGTCTGTAAACACTGAAGCACGCTCTTTGCTGTTTCCAATACCGATTCCAGCATACCGGCTGCTTCCATTTTCTTTAACTGGTCAGAAAATCCGGCTACCAAAGCCAGCTGGCTCTTGACCTGCTTCTGATAATTTTGAAGTTCCTGAACTGTTAAATAATCTGAAATTAAAACTCTCCACTCCGGCGATAAAGACTGCATTGCTGTTTCCAGCATCTGCGCGTCTTTTTGATACAGCTCCACATCAGCTAAGAGTACAGGAATTTTCTCCACCAGCACCGGGAATGATGCAAACGCCTGCATTTCATCCTTCAATGCGTTTAATGCCTTTCCTTTTCCTAAACCTAAGAACCTCTTTCCGGCGTCATCATATTTCTTATGATAGATACTCAGATCCATACATAAGAAATTCTCATTCCATTGAGACAGCAGCGCTTCTTTTCTCTTCTGAAATTCTTCTGCCTTCTGCATATAATCCATCGGCCCAAGAAATTCTATGTCAATATTCTCAGCTTTCATCAAAAACTTCGGAATTGTTTCAACAGATGCAGCGCCCTCTGCATACTGCCTAAGCTGAACCCATTCCTCTTTCGTTTTCGGTTGCTGAATTCCCATTACATCTGCAAATGCAGCAGCACTCTCCCTGTAACTTTCCAATGCAGATAAATAGCTTCCCACCACATCCTCAAGCTCAATTTTCAAATTCTGGGAATACTCGGTCTGCTGCACTGCCTTCAAGGCATGACTGGACGGATGCCCAACTCCTCTTCCGGCCGCCACCAGTCTTTCCAGCACTTGCCGCTGATTGTCCAGTTCACTCTGAGTCAGATTGCCCGCGTAATCCGGATCAAAAATAACCTCTTTTTCGCATACCGGTATCATTTCATACAAATCAATCAGTTCTCGGAGCGATTTTCCGAATGAACGCCTGATATGAAGCGCTTTCACATAAGCATCCAGATTCTCTCTCATGCTGCGAATGTCCTGAATCTTGCTCTCATATTCTGTCTTCGTTCCATATACATCAAGTTCGAGACTTCGTTTTAATTGATCCAGTACCGCTTTCTTCGTTGCCTTATTAGAATGCAGCTCGAGGCAAAAATCACCAATTCCCAGTGCATTCAGCCTCTTCTGTACAACCTCCAAAGCTGCCATTTTCTCCGCCACAAACAGAACCGACCGTCCCCTTGTAAGCGCATTTGCAATCATGGCAGTAATCGTCTGGGATTTACCGGTTCCCGGCGGTCCATGAAGGACAAAGCTCACTTCATTAGCAGCCATATTAATTGCACGGAGCTGTGAAGCATCCGCTGTAATCGGCAGATAGGCCTCCTCCGTATCTACATTCTCAGGAATGGTACAATCCCAGTCGACCGCACCTTTTATCAAACTGCGGACAATCTTATTTCTCTCCAGGAAATCTGTCCTGTTGTGAATGTCATTCCACATAACAAACTGTGAAAAAGAGAAATTTCCAATAAAACAGGACTCCACAATATCCCACATGGTTTCATCTATAATCGCATGACGAATAATCGCAAAAATTTTCTTCATATCCAGACCATGCTCATCCGTCGGAATGGGATTTAATCCGCCAATCACAATGCTATAATTCTGCTTTAAAAATTCCAGCATCGTAATGTTAATCTGGGCATCTTCATCCCGCATACGCATAGTGTAGCCTTTACTTGCAGATTTCCTGATAATCTCAATGGGTATCAGAACAATCGGCGCGTATCTGGGTACTGCATCCTCTGTCTTTTTCTCAAACCAACGCAGTAATCCCATTGCCAGATACAGAGTGCTGGCACCATTTTCTTCCAGAGAAGACTTCGCAGAACGATACATCTTGGTCAATGTATGATTCAGTTCTTTTTCGGAATAAATAGTTGGAATTCTTTTATGTTTGCATTCAAGTGCAATCAGATCTTTATACGGTCCAAGCTGATTGGTATTTTCTGCGTGAAACACATTGATCTGCGCAAGATCCCATTCCAACGGACGTGAAGTGACCTGAAATTCTTCACCATCAGCCAGCGCATCCTCCACTACTTCGATATCTGCCGTAAGAAGAGGTACCACAGCCTTTGTCAGACGCATGTTGATCAGCATATTACGCATACTTAAATCCAGCAGTTTTCGTTCCCATTGAGTCTGTTTCGTAGCCTTATTTGTTCTGGATATCGTATTAAAATCCAGCGTATACCCGAGATCATCCGGCCGTTCCGTCACTTCTTTTTCTTCCCGGTCTTCATGCTGAATTACATACCCCGTATCGCCCTTGATTCTTACTGGCAGAGGACGCACTCCGCTGCGGCGTGCACGCATAACATCAATGGCAAACTGAAAATCCCCATATGCACTAACATTGTGTTCTGCCATTTTTATAGCTGTCTCAAAATTATGCGTCTTTCCCGCACACATCGCCGTACATTCCACAACAATCAGTTCATGGATGCCGCTCGCCATGCGCTTCTCAAGCTGAGACGGATCTTCAATCAGCGGGTCTGCAAACGACTGATCCACCAGCCATACTCCTGCAAAAATATGTCCTTTCATCAGCACCAGAATCGGGTTGAGACCTATCGCTTCAAGCACAGATGCGTACAGCAATGTCATATCCATACAGGTTCCGAGATGTTGGTCCATAACCGTGTCGCACAAACGAACTCTCTGACCGACCATTTCAAAGCTTGAAGGCGGATTTGCATATGTAATATTTCGTTCCTGTATCGCTGCATATGCTGCAGCTGCCATTTTTTTTACACGATTTGGCTCCTGACACTGGTACCCTTCCAGAGAAGGCTGGCTGGTCCATTTTTCCAGCCATTTCGCTGTCGATTGTAAGAGGTCTGCAATAACAGGATGATTGGGTGTAACAAAAGCCGCCAGATAATCTGGAAAATATCTCATCCCCGGCCACTCATCATATGCCAGTGCAGTAATATCTTTATGACAGGCAGCTATCACATTTTCCCCTTCCAGCAATTCCACATTCAGAGTACAGGTAATCCTTTCCGTCAGCGAGGCAAGATAATCCCCTTTTATCAAGATCTTAAAATCAGAAAGATTCATTTCCTCAGATGCTCTGAGTGTGTGAATCCCCTGTTCATAAGGCATAATCAATTCACTGTCAGAACTGATTTTTACCATAAGATTTTCAATATCCTGCTCTGTATTGTTTTTCAGGCTGATGCCGCGAACAATACGCAGTCCATTCTGATAAATTGCATAGGTTATAATGTCATTCACTTCTACAACCAAATCAATTCTGTTATCCCCCATATCACACCTCTTTTGTTTTTTCAAACACTCTTCGTCGTGCATACCAAATTAAAACATATCCCCACAAAACCATTTCGATGAGAACGACTTAATTGACTGTGTTCAGAGATTTTTTTCTAAACATTTTTTCTAAACATCATGTCGGCAGACTTCTTGCCAAATGCAATGGAATGAAAGAAAAAGGGATCTCACCTGTTTCCCTGCGTCGCTACAAGTTCAGTAACATTTTTGTCGGAAGAAGTATGTATATGTAGCAACGAACCGGCTCTTTTAAGGAACCGTTTTCTAAAAACACTTTCTACCGTTTCCTTAATTCTGCAAAAACAAACTGGCTTCGTTTTACTTCTCTTCTCCAACAATATCTGAAAATGGTTTCTGCAACTGATTACTCACATACATATCCTATTTTTCATGATGATTTGTTACTACCTTTTGTAAAGTATTCAAACTTACCGATTCCAATGTCCGCAACTGCTGCACCGTCAACTGACGAAGCAATTCCATTCTTTCTTTTTGGTCTTTACCTTGATTAATCAGAACAGCATTATAACTTTCCAAATTGGCAAGCACCAGTAATTGATTCAACGTTGCCACATCCCGCATATTTCCTTTGACTTCTGGATTTTCAGCTTTCCATTGTTTTGCCGTCTTTCCAAACAAGACAACATTCAACATATCTGCTTCGTTCGCATAGGTGTACGCCACCTGTGCAGGTGTTAATTCTGGCGGAATCAAATTGTCTTTAATCGCATCAGTATGTATCTTGTAATTCAATTTAGAAATTTCTCTGTTCAAATTCCAGTTCAAAGACAATCGACTATTTTCATCTGTCTTTAATCTCCTGTAATCTTTCATAATATACAATTGAAACTCTGGAGAAATCCAAGTCGCAAAAGACATAGCAATATCACTATGAGCGTATGTTCCACCATAACGTCCTGCTTTTGAAACAATGCCGATTGCATCTGTAGCATCTATCCATTTTTTTGGCGACATTGTAAATGCGTTTGCTCCTGCTTGCTTTCTAAACCCCTCGAATTCGAGGGGTTTAAAATCTGGATTATGAAGTCTTTCCCATAATCCCAGAAATTCTATCACATCTCGACTTCTCATCCAATTTTGAATAACAGCTGTTGGGTCATCACTTTTATACCGTGCAATATCTGTTAATGAAATAAATTCATTTTCGAAGTCCTGTGTATAAATACCAATGTCTATTCCATTGGCATGAATCGTTTCTTTAATTACCTTTCCCATTGTACCTCCCACAACTATACCCGATATCTTCTAAATTGTTACTGACACATTACTTAAAATCTTTTACTTCTTTACTTTCATCTTCCCACATCTCCCGATACGCTTCAATATAAAATTTAATGTACCTCGGATATACATATAAATATTTTCTACACACCTTTTTATACACCACCAATATTTTTTCATCACATGCAAAATCCAGTAGATAATCAAGTAAATGTGATAATTCATCTTCTAACACAGTTCTGCTGCACACATCCCATAGGAATAAGAATTTGCTTTTCCGATTTTTTCTGTTTAAAGATTGTCTGGTATTTTTCAGCCTTAAACTTATCAATAAATTCATCCCTGTCATCATACCGATGACCAATCAAATTTGGTCCAACATCATCACTAACGGACAAAATCAATTTTTCATCAGCACCATTGTTTTGTTATTTGATCAATCACCTTTTGGCTGTCCGCTAGATTCTTTATTTTTGCCCCAACCATATCTGGCAATTCTGGAATTTTTTCCTTTATCTTCTTAGAAAATACCTTAATTGTTGCATTTATAATTTCTTTTGTTTCTTTGTTTAGAACATTTTTTGCTTCATCGGCAATGCCCTCACCTAAGTGCACCTCTTCTTCCATTTATAGTACCTCGTTTCTATACATTATAAATGACTTCTATACCAATCAATTACGGCATCTCTATCTGAGTCAAAAAACTGTGTTGACACATAAATTTCAGTACCATTAAAATTAATGGATTTAGCTCTGTATCTCTTTTGAAGAGAATTTCCCATATTATCCGTTCTGCTATTTGCAATTGCTGGATAATCCGTGGTTTTGAATAGCTTCTTTGGCCTTAGAATTTTGTCTGATTATCTTCTTCTTCTCTTCAAAGGCCTTGGTACCAAGTTCATTGTTGTGACCTGTGATAGTCAAATTTCCAAGTGTATGGAGATATGTTTCATATACACGGCTATAATCTGCTCCAACCTCTTTTTTCCATACTGCTGCGTTTTCCTTCTGAGGAAGAATATGTTCAATCGTCAAATTACTAACATCAATATGTTCCTTTGTTGAATTCTCAATTACAGACAAAAGATACTTACAGATGTTCTTTTTATACAACGGTCTATAGATTAAAGCTTCTCTAAATTCTTTATCGGTAGGCATTCTATCGTTAGCCCGTATATCATTAAGGAACATTACAAATCGTTCATAATAATTCTCGTAACTTCATGAATTTTGCCATATTCTTATTAATTTCACAGGCATTTGTTCTTACAAAATAAGTAAGCAAGCATTCCAATACACTACATAATATATTCTCCTCAATGTTTCCCACTTCAAAATCATCAAATATCCTAAACAACAATAGTAAAACTGTAGTCTGTTTTATCATATTAAATGCATTCAGATATTTTGTCACTCATACACTATATTTACTTGTCAGGGTTCACCTTTGATATCAGGACAACCGTCTCGACATGCCCC
>JABLTT010011478.1_pt1 | contig 95224 bp, 74 predicted proteins | sample 7160061 | NCBI WGS metagenome assembly JABLTT01 (sample SAMN14651232, study PRJNA627086) | human gut metagenome | isolation source: feces | host: Homo sapiens | reverse complement strand
GTATCGGCTCAACACCTTGGCTGCATAAAAATAGCGTAGCAGTCGTTAAAACTACTACGCTATAAAAAGTCTAACTTTTGGGGGTCACATCATTTCAAAGCCTCATTTTTTGTTACTGATTCAGATTTTATAAAAAGATATACCCCTACACAATGAAAAAAGGTTATCGGCTAAAATGCCGATAACCTTTTTATATGTAGCCGTCTATGCTACATAACACGTTATTTTTCTATCCATATTAAAACCTCCCATATTTCGATAATTAAGAGGTTTTTAAAATCCGCCGAGTCCGAAACTTATTGACAATGCATTATTAACACTTGCCATAAGTCCGTCATCTATACGGCCTATTTTCTCTCGTAATCTTCTTTTATCAATCGTCCTGATTTGCTCAAGCAATATCACAGAATCCTTATTAAGTCCGTAATCCTTTGCAGCAAGTTCGATATGCGTAGGCATTTTCGCCTTATTAATTTGGCTTGTTATAGCCGCCGCAATCACCGTAGGACTGTATTTATTACCTATGTCGTTCTGTATAACAAGTACAGGTCTTATACCACCTTGCTCACTTCCGACAACCGGGCTTAAATCGGCGTAATAAATATCTCCTCTTTTCACAATCAATTTACTCACACTCCGTCAGTTTTTCCTCACACAGCGAAAGACTTTCGTTATCCGCCTCCAAACACATTTGTGCCAGTTCAAGATTTATATCCGCCATTTCCTTATAACCTTTTTCAAGTTCGGCTACAAGTTTATTTTCATCGGATTTTTTGATTTGTGACAAAGCAATCAGGCCCCCTTTTCAGTTTTCAAGATAACCGTTTATCAACTACATAAGGTAGTTTAATACCTTCACCGCCTTTCCGTCTTTTGTATAAATTCTCGGGATACGCTTACCTATTACGCATGACACCTCGTAGTTTATCGTTTCAAGCCACTCGGCTAAATCGTCAACGGTTACTCCTTCACGTCCGAATATGATTACTTCATCGCCTTTATCAATATTATGGACATTTGTAACATCAATCATACATTGGTCCATACAAATTCTTCCGATAATAGGGACTTTCACACCGTCAACAATCATCTTACCATGCTTTGCAAGCTTTCTTAAATATCCGTCAGCATAACCGATAGGTACTGTTGCGATTTTGGTTTTCTTATCGGTTATGTACTCTTTTCCATAACTTACCCCTCTGCCGGGTTCAACTTCTTTTATATGTGTTATTGTTGATTTTAGCGTCATTGCGGGAATTAGGTCAAGTCTTGACTTATCCACTTCGTCAGACGGATACATTCCGTACAAAATAACACCAGGACGCACCATATCAAGGTGCATTTCAGGGTACATCATTATTCCGGCACTGTTGCAAATATGCTTAATCGGAATATTAAGTCCTTTTTCTTCAAGTCTGTTGCAAACATCCATAAAACGTCCGTATTGCAAAAGTGTATACGATTTATCGTACTCGTCAGATGTTGCAAAATGTGAGAATATACCTTCGATTTCAATATAAGGCAGTTTTGATATTTTTATAATTTCGTCTACAATTTCTTCATTGTCTTCTCCTGCAAGAAAACCTATACGGCTCATTCCTGTATCAATTTTGATATGAATTTTCGTAACTTTTTCTTTTCTTTCAGCCTCATAAGAAAGTGCTTTTGCAAATTCATATGTGAATACACTCGGTGTTATATCAAAATTGATTAAATCTTCAACAGTTTCTTCACCGCTTGCACCAAGTATCAAAATCGGCACGGTTACGCCACGGCTTCTAAGCTGTTTACCCTCCTGCAAAACCGCTACGGCAAGACGGTCTGCGCCGTTTTCAAGGAGCGTTTTTGCAACCTCCAAAAATCCGTGACCGTATGCATCGGCTTTTACTACCGCCATTATTTTTGCATTCGGATTTGTTATCTTTCTTATTTCCTTTATGTTATGAGCTATTGCGTCAAGGTCAACCTCTGCCCAAGTTCTTTTATCCATTGTTATACTACTCCCTTTCCGAAAGAAAATCATCCACATTGCTGCGAGAGATTTAATTCAGTTCTTCTTAATTATAGCATATAGCCATTTACTTTTCTACTTGTAATATTTGTCTTAAAGCACACGGAATACACTCCATAACTTTAGATGCGATTACGGACTCGATTCCATACTTGTCTTTGGCAATATCACCCGCCAAACCGTGTATGTACACCGCCATAGCTGACGCAACGGTTTCGTTTATACCTCTTGATACAAGTGACGCAACCGTTCCGGCAAGTACATCACCGCTGCCGCCTGTTGCAAGACCTGAATTGCCTGTAATATTAATATATTGTTCTCCGTCCTGACCGGTTACAATCGTATGATGTCCTTTTAAAATCAAAGTGACTCCGTTTTCCTCCGCGAACTCCTTTGCGGTAACAAGTCTGTTATCCTCAATATATTCCCTCTCAAGTCCAGTTAAACGTGACATTTCAACCGTATGCGGTGTAAATATCACAGGGCAAGTACAACTGCTTAAAGCCTTCATATTTTCCGCTACGGCATTTATTCCGTCTGCGTCGATTATAACGGGAACTTTTGAATATTCAAGCACACTTTCAACAACTTCCGAAACATCATCACATCTTCCCAATCCCGGGCCTATAAGCACCGTATCAGCCTTATCAACTCGTTTTAAAATTTCATCAATCGCCCCGGCAGAAATACGTCCGTTTTTGTCGCTTAACGGCACTGTCATAACTTCTGTCGTTTTTGCCTCCATGGCACCGTTAAGACTGCTCGGTACTGCAAGCGTAACAAGTCCGCTGCCTGTTGTAACGGCGGTTTGTGACGACAAATATGCCGCCCCTGTCATTCCGGCAGAACCTGCTATAACAAGTACCTTACCGTAATCACCTTTCTGCGAATTGTTTTCACGTTTAGGGAAATTTGAACGCACAAATTTATCGTCAATTACGTTAATTTTCAAATTCTGTCCGTCAATTATATAGTCCGGAATTGAAATATTCTTAACCGCTGCCTTCCCTACATAATCAGCCGCAGGGAACATAAGCATACCGACTTTGTAAGCCGCAAAAGTCACTGTTTTGTCAGCCTTTATACATACTCCGCAAATTTCGCCGCTGTCGGAATTAATTCCGCTCGGAACGTCAACCGCCATTATATACTTTGCGTTATCGTTAATTTCACTTATAACGTCATAACTTATTCCGCGTACAGTTCCACTTATGCCTGTTCCGAAAATTGCGTCAACAATTATGTCATACGAACGCACTATATATTTCAAATCCTCTATATCGGAAATGACATCAATGTTGATATTCATTCTCTTGATTATATCAAAATTAATTTTTGCGTCGCCTTTAAATTCATTTCCGCATACCAAATAAACCGCCACATCAATGCCCATATTGTACAGATGTCTTGCGATTGCGAAACCATCACCGCCGTTATTGCCTTTTCCGCAAAATACTGCGACCGATTTTTCCGAAAGGTTTGCAAAGTCGTTTTTTAGTTCTTCCACACAAGCCATAGCGGCATTTTCCATAAGCACAATACTCGGTATTCCGCCGATTTCGCTTGCCGCCTTGTCCACACCTCTCATTTCAGAGGCAAAACACGCTTTCATATTTTAGTCCTCCATTACAAATACATTTCTCGGATTAAATCTCTTGATTGATTCAATCATCTTTGATGTAGGCTGGAACAATACTCTGTAATTTTCACTGTCTTGGCTGTAATCAACAAAGTAAACATTACCTCTCGCCTTATCGCCCGTAACGTCAAAAGTTTTGCTTACTGTTACGTTTTTATAATCGTGATTATGCTCATTATCATTGATATTCGCACAAATATTTATTTCTTTAAAGTCAAAGCTCGCAATTCTTTTTCTTGCTTTCTTTGACATAATCTTATCAATATCAATTTCGCTGTTTGTAAGTATATATTCGTACTCAATATTTTGCATACTCATAAGCAAATACGCACCGTACCACGCAAATGCTATAATCACAAGTCCGATACTAAATGAAAATGAACCGAATTGAGTGCCCGAAAGTGCAGTAGCCGTTGCAAAAATAAGTAATAGCAAAGCCAGCGATACAATAATCGCCGCAAAAATTATAACTGCGATAATCGCCTTTTGTCCGCCTGTCTTTTTCTTCTTTAGTATGTATTCCAAATATATATCATTCATCATAGCAATCTGTTACCTTTCTTATATTTAATTCATTTTCTTCAACTTATCATACAGATTTTTCAATGCACGTCCGCGATGACTGATTGAATTTTTTTCTTCGTCACTGCTTTCGGCAAATGTTTTACCGAGTTCGTCAGACAAAAATATCGGATCATATCCAAATCCGTTTTCACCCTTAGGCTCTTTTGTTATCGTGCCTTTTACTTCACCCTCAGCGGTTATTTCCGTACCGTCAGGCATTATAAACGCTACCGACGTCACAAACTTTGCTCTGCGGTTTTCGTTGTCGCCGAGTTCCGTTAAAAGTTTGTTGATTCTGTCCTCGTCCGTTGCATTGTCACCGGCATATCTTGCACTTCTGACACCCGGCGCACCGCCTAGTGCCTCAACGCATATGCCTGAATCATCCGCAAGGATAGGATAATCGCAAACCATAGCAACCGCTCTTGCCTTAATAAGTGCGTTTTTTACAAACGTGTCACCCGTTTCTTCCACATCAACATCAATTCCAAGCTCTTGTTGTGATACGATTTCAATGTCAAGCGGTGCAAGAATTTCTTGCATTTCTCTTATTTTCCCTTTGTTTTTTGTTGCAGCTATTACCTTCATAAGACTGCCTCCGTAATTTAATTATTTCTCTAAATATTCTACTACATATAGCGTTTTTTTTCAAGGTCTAAATAGAAAATTACACAATTTGAGTACAAAAAATGCACTCCGTAAAGAGTGCATTTTCATGACTGTCGCCATTATTTTTACTTGCTTAGTTCTTCATCTATTGCAGCAGCTGCGGCTTTACCAGCACCCATTGCAAGAATAACTGTTGCGGCACCTGTTACAACGTCACCGCCGGCGTATACATGGTCTTTTGAAGTTTTACCTGTTTCCTCATCAGCAATGATACAACCTCTCTTATTTGTATCAAGACCTTTTGTTGTCTTTCTGATAAGTGGGTTCGGAGTTTGACCGATAGCTACAACTACTGTATCTACGTCAATAATTTCTTCACTGCCCTCGATAGGAACAGGACGTCTTCTGCCACTGTCGTCAGGCTCGCCAAGTTCCATCTTGATAACTTCCATACCGTTTACCCAACCGTCCTCGTTGCCAAGAATCTTTGTCGGATTTTGAAGAAGTTTAAATTCGATACCTTCTTCTTCTGCGTGGAATACTTCTTCCGCTCTTGCAGGAAGTTCTTCCTTACCACGTCTGTAAACGATATATACGTTTTCAGCGCCAAGACGCTTTGCCGATCTTGCAGCGTCCATAGCAACGTTACCGCCGCCAAGAACCGCAACATTTTTACCTACATATACAGGTGTATCGTATTCAGGGAACTTATAGCCCTTCATAAGATTAATTCTTGTTAAGAATTCATTTGCACTGTATACACCGTTAAGGCTTTCGCCCTCGATACCCATAAAGTGAGGCAGACCTGCACCTGAGCCGATGTATACCGCATCAAAATTCATTTCGTCAAACAATTCGTCAACAGTAAGTGTCTTACCGATAACTACGTTAGTTTCGATGTCAACACCCATTTCCTTTAGGTTAGAGATTTCCTTTTGCACAATATCCTTTGGAAGTCTGAATTCAGGAATACCATACATCAAAACGCCACCTGCTGTATGGAATGCCTCGTAAATTGTTACTTCGTAACCCTTTTTAGCAAGGTCGCCCGCAACTGTAAGTCCTGAAGGACCGCTTCCTACAACTGCAACTCTCTTACCGTTTGAAACAGGTTTTTCAATTTCTTCCTTGACATTCTTCATATGCCAGTCGGCAACAAATCTTTCAAGTCTGCCGATACCGACGCTTTCGCCCTTGATACCTCTTACACACTTTGATTCACACTGCTTTTCCTGCGGACATACTCTGCCGCAAACAGCAGGAAGTGCATTTGTTTCCTTAATCTTCTTATAAGCGTTTTCAAATTCACCCTTTGCAACAAACGCGATAAATTCAGGGATTTTAACACTTACAGGACAGCCTTGCATACAAGGCTTATGTTTACAGTTAAGACATCTCTGTGCCTCGTCTATTGCCATTTCCTCAGTATAACCTGTTGTAACTTCAAGGAAATTCTTGTTTCTTACATTAGGACATTGCTCCGGCATCGGATTTTTGTCCATTCTCATATTTGGCATATTAAAAATCCTCCCTTAATCAGTCTTGATGATTGGTTCTGCCTATTCTGCAGTGACCTTCTTTGCATGATTTTTCTTCATAATCCTTAAACATTCTGCCACGTTTCATAGCAGTATCCCAGTCAATCTTGTGACCGTCAAAGTCAGGGCCGTCCACGCAAGCGAACTTTGTTTCTCCGCCGACTATTACACGGCAGCCGCCGCACATACCTGTACCGTCAATCATAACAGGGTTCATTGAAACTGTTGTAGGAATGTTGTATTGTTCTGTCAGCTTACAGACAAATTTCATCATTACAAGCGGACCGATTGCGATTACTTCGTCAAACTTTTCGCCTGCTTCGATTTCTTTTTTTAGCATATCTGTAACAAAGCCTTGATTTCCGTTTGAACCGTCGTCTGTTGCAACGATAAGCTTGTTTGAAACTTCCTTTAGTTCATCTTCAAGAATAACTAAATCCTTGTTTCTAAAACCTGTGATAACCGTTACATCGGCACCAAGATTATGAAGTTTCTTAGCCTGCGGATAAGCTATAGCTGTACCAAGACCGCCACCTATAACCGCAACTTTCTTTAGACCTTCAAGCGGTGTAGGTGTTCCCAAAGGTCCGGCAAAGTCAAGAATTTCTTCTCCTTCTTCAACCTGTGCAAGGTCCTTTGTTGTCTTGCCTACGATTTGTACGATAATTGTAACTGTTCCCTTTTCTCTGTTAAAATCTGCGATAGTAAACGGAACTCTTTCGCCGTATTCATCAATTCTCAAAATGATGAACTGTCCCGGCTCTGCTTTCTTCGCAACCAATGGAGCTTCAACCTCCATTAAAAAGATTTGCGGATTAAGCACATTCTTTTTAACTACTTTGTAAGCCATTATATCACCTCTTAAATTTAGTTCAATACATTAAAATATTAATACATATATGTTATCATATCATAACTTTACTGTTTTTTCAATGATTTTACGAAAGTTTTTCGATAAAAGCTCTCATATCTTCTGCCATTTCGTCTTTAAACTCCATTATTTGACCTGTTATCGGATGCGTAAAGCAAAGATAGCACGAATGTAGCATCTGTCTTTTTGCAATATTATGGTCCTCCGTTCCGTAAAGCCAGTCGCCTACAAGCGGATGACCGATATATGCCATATGCACACGAATTTGATGCGTACGCCCCGTTTCAAGCTCCATTTCAAGCAATGTATACTCTCCGTAACGTTTTACAACTCTGTAATGTGTTACGGCTCTCTGTCCGTCAGGTGCTACAATTCTGTTTATAACACTTCCGTCGGCACGTCTTATCGGTGCGTCAACCGTTCCGTCACGCTCTACATCACCGCACACGATACACATATATTTTCGTTTCAATTCTTTTTTCTGTATTTCTTCACCCAATCTTGCGTGTATGTATGAATTTTTTGCAACAGCCATAAGTCCCGAAGTATCTTTATCAAGACGGTTTACCGCACGAAAAACTCTTTCCTCGCCCTTGCTTTTGTAATAATACATCACACCGTTTGCAAGCGAATTTTCGTAATTTCCCATTGACGGGTGAGTCGGCATATTCGACGGTTTGTTTATAACAAGCACGTCCTCGTCTTCATACACAATATCAAGCGGAATATCGGTAGGCACAATATTTTCGGATGCAGTGTCACGAATTGTTATTTTTAAAATATCGCCCTTTGCCACCAAATCCACAACACGTTTGTGTTCTCCGTTTACCTGTATTCCCTCTTTGTATTTCTTTAAGTCCTTAATCAGATTGGTTGAAATTTTAAAATGCTGTTTTAAAACAGTCGTTATATTCGCTCCGTCATATTCTGACGGAATTTCATATTCAAGTACTCTGTCCATCAGTTGTTAAACCCGTTTAAAAGTCTTGTCGCATATGACGCGTCAACCATTTCCCAACCGAAGCTGTACGGTTTCATACCCGATTCAAGAAGTTGTTTATGGATTGTGTCGTATGTTTCTTTAGGCACTTTTGATGTGTATGTTTGATTTTCGATTGTGTCGTATATCATAAATTCTATCACTTCATCCTGACACTTTCCGAAACGGCAAACTCTCTGCTCCGCCTTTTCCAAGTCCTGCGACAATACCATAAGTTTTATAACCTCCATAGTCTTGTCGTTCATATCGTTATCAAAGATAAGAATTTTTTCAAGCAATTCATTATAATCGGTTACAAAACGTAAATTATACCCCTCAAGTTTGTCAAGTTCGCCAGATTCTTTTGACGATTTCTGAACATTGTCAAAAAGCTGACTTTTCAAAACAACATCGTCACACGGTGAAAATGAAATCATAAGACGCTTATCTTCATCGTGATAAAGCATAGGTGTAGGCATAAGTGCCGAGTACGAACAAGACGGACAACGGAACATATTCACCTTACCCGTAAGCAAGTCATGCTTTAAATCTTCACTGTCCTTAACCGTAATCGAGTTCCATACAGTAACTTCACTCATTTGACTGCACTTAGGGCATTTTACATTTTGCTTTAAATTAAGACTCATATTTTTATTCCTTTCTAATCATTTTATCAGCAGCAACCATTATTCCGAGTTTTGCGCTTTCGTATGTCAAACCGCCTTGCATATATGCAATGTACGGCGGTTTTATAGGTGCGTCAGCCGATAATTCTATCGACGCACCCTGTACAAACGCACCTGCCGCCATAATTACCTGTGACGAATATCCCGGCATATCCCAAGGTTCAGGTGTAACAAAGCTGTCCACCGGTGCACCTTTTTGTATTCCCTGACAAAATGCTGTAACTTTATCGGGATCACCGAATTTTATTGATTGAATTATATCGTGTCTGATTTCGTTAGGTTTTGGGTCAACCTCAAAGCCTAGTTTCTCAAATACCGCCGAGCAAAGTACTGCTGCTTTTAAAGCCTGTGACACAACGTGCGGTGCCATAAACAAGCCTTGATACATCTGTCTGTTAAAACCGAGTGACGCACCTGCCTCCTTGCCGATTCCGACAGAAGTAAGACGGTATGCGCAAAGCTCTACATACTTCTGTTTACCTGCAATATATCCGCCGGTCGGAGCAAGTCCGCCGCCCGGATTTTTTATAAGTGAGCCTGCTATAAGGTCTGCACCGTATGCGGTAGGCTCTTCCGTTTCGACAAATTCACCGTAACAGTTGTCAACTATACAAATAGTTTCAGGCGAAATTTCCTTTACAAATTCTATAAGTGCGCCTATATCCTTTGCACTGTATGTCGGACGCCAGCCGTAACCCTTTGAACGCTGTATTGTAACGGCTTTTACATTCATATGAGTAAGAGTAAATTTAATCTGTTCAAGGTCAGGTGTTCCGTCATGCTTTAAATCAATCTGAACATATTTTACACCGAAATCTTTAAGTGAGCCGTTACCCGCCTCACCTTGTATTCCGATTACTTCTTCAAGCGTGTCATACGGCTTGCCCGTTATCGAAACAAGTATATCATTCGGTCTTAAAACAGCAAAAAGTGCGGTTGAGATGGTATGCGTACCAGATATGAAATTGTGACGTACAAGTGCGTCCTCCGCACCCATAATATCCGCATATACTCTGTCAAGCGTATCTCTGCCCAAATCGTCATAACCGTAGCCTGTCGTAGCAACAAAGTGACTGTCAGATACACGATTATCCGCAAATGCTTTCATAACTCTAAGCTGATTTATTTCACAAATATTCTCTATATGCTTAAACTGCTCCTTGATACTCTCCTCCGCCTCACTTACCAATTTAAGCGTCTTGTCCGATATACCGAAATTATCTTTTATAAATTTATTCTTATCCATAAGTAAATATGTCCTTTCAAAGCTTTATACTAACCTATTAATTATATCACTTATAATTTTTTCCGTCAATCATTATTTATTGGTCTTGTAAAAATTGCACTAATATGGTATAATAAAAATATCTATATTAAGGAGCTGAAATTAATATGATTACTATAATAGCAAAATTCAACGTTCTAAACGGCAGTGTTGACGAATTCAAAAAATGTGCTGTCAATGTAGTGCGTGATACACGCAAGGAAAAAGGCAATCTTGCGTACAAGATATACCAAAGCAGAGAAGATGCAACAAAATTTACATTCATCGAAGAATGGCTTAACGACACTGCAATAGAGCAGCACAACAATGCAAAGCATTTTCTTCAATTTCTTGAGGACATCAAACCGCTTACAGATGGTGACGTTCAAATCGAACAGCTTATAAAAGTACCGTCTGTATTTTGCTGATTGAGGGATTTATGGATATTTACGATAATAACATTAATGTACTTACAAATTATATAGCCGATGGCTCAAAAGGCTGTAATTCAAATGCAGTCGGAGTTGAGCTTGAGCATTTTGTAATTGACAAAAACGGCGATTGTGTACCGTATATCAACGGTGTTGAAAATATAATCGAACAGCTTGCTCAAAACTTCCCCAAACACGTTTACAGCGAGGGTTTTCTTATCGGTCTTTCGTGTGATAAATACAACATCACTCTTGAACCGGGCGCACAAATTGAAATCAGTATAAAACCGACTGAAAACATTTGTGAGATTGAAAATATTTACGGCGAATTTTTATCGGTGATAAATCCCATACTTGATAAATATTCATACAGACTTACAACACTCGGTTATATGCCTAAAAACAAAGCAAAGGATATATCGCTTATCCCGAAAAAACGTTATGAATATATGAACAAATACTTTAAATCGGTTGGCACACGCGGAATAAATATGATGCGCGGTACCGCGTCTGCACAGGTATCTATTGACTTCGCCGATGAAAAAGACTGCGTTCAAAAATTTAAAAAAGCAAACATAATAAGCCCTATTCTTTCACTTATATGCGACAACGCACCTGTTTTTGAGGGCAAGCCGTTTTTGGGAAATACGTTGAGAACATATATTTGGAATGATGTTGACAATGACCGTTGCGGTATTGTTCCGACAGTGCTTGACAGTGATTTTTCATTCAAGAAATATGCCGAATACATTTACAATTCACCGGCTATACTCACTGTAAACGGTGACGATATAGAATTTACCGCCGATAAAAAAATATGCGATATTTACAAAGATACTCCTATTGACGAAAGCATAGCGGAGCATCTTCTTTCTATGTTCTTCCCTGACGTAAGACTTAAAAAGTATATTGAAATCAGACCTGCCGACAGTATGCCGATTAAGTATGTTTTAGCTTATGCAACGCTTATCAAAGGTATTTTTATGTCTGATTTTTCACTTGATGTTTCACTAAGTGCCATTGCTCAGGCAAAGAACAATATAATATTAAAGGGTTATAATGCCGAAGTTTACGGAACTGACGCACATACGTTGGCTATGAAATTGTGCAGTGCGGCATATAACGCACTTGATTCAAGCGACAGAGAATATCTTCTTCCGCTTAAACAGCTTATAGACAACAAACAAACATTAAAGGAGACGATTAACCTTGCAAAAGGCAGAGGAATTTTATAAAAAACTTGTAGACGATAATTTCGCGGAAAGTCTGCAAAGCGCAAAAAAGCAACAGGAATATATCAAAACTTCAACGGCACGTTATCACGGCTATTTTGTACACACGCTTTATATGCCGAAAATGTTTACGGAAGAAATGGCGGCATACTTCAAAAAAGCCGCCGAAAGTATGTACAAAATACTTGAAAAAGTTATTCATGAATATCAAACTAATGCCGAATACAGAAAGCTTTTCGGTTTTGACGAAAAATTGGAAAAGCTAATTCTTCGTCCAAATCACTATGAATGTGCCTTGCCTATCGCAAGAATAGATATATTTTTTAATGAGGACGATTTTTCGTTTAAGTTCTGCGAATTTAACGCGGACGGCTCAAGTGCAATGAATGAGGATAAGGAGCTTAATCAAGCCATTCGTCTTACAAGCACTTTTGATAAGTTTACCGAAAAATACAATGTGAGAACATATGAATTGTTTAATTCATGGGTTAAAGCATTTATGGATATTTACCGTACATACGACAGAGCGGTAGAAAATCCGCATATTGCAATAGTCGACTTTTTCGGCGGTGACATAAGCCGTGAATTTACCGCATTTCAAAAGGCATTTGAGGACAGCGGTTTAACGTGTGAAATATGCGAAATAACCGACCTTTCATACGAAAACGGCAAACTTCTTTCGCCAAGCGGCAAGCAAATCAATGCAATCTACCGCCGTGCGGTGACTTGCGATATTATGCGTAATTACGATAAAGTTCAGCCGTTTATAAAGGCTGCCGAAAATAATGATGTATGCCTTATCGGTGATTTTAAAACACAGGTTATTCATAATAAAATCGTGTTTAAGATACTTCACGATGATATGACTTCCGCATTCCTTACCGACGAAGAAAAGCAGTACGTCAAAGATCACATTCCGTACACCGCGTCACTTACACAAGAAGAAATCGATAAACACGATGTTCTTAATACAAAGGATAAGTGGGTCATAAAACCTGAAGATTCGTATGCGTCAAAAGGCGTGTATGCAGGTGTTGAGGGTATGAGTGACCACGCGTGGAAAGAAGAAGTTTTGAGTAACGTTGATAATCACTACTTACTTCAAGAATACTGTACCCCATATGCAACTTGGAATATCGACATCACCCACGATGAAAATGCAAAATATAAAAAGTACAGTAATATAACGGGTATGTACGTGTATAACGGCAAACTTGCCGGTCTGTATTCAAGAATTGCCAAAAACAGCATTATTTCAACTCAATACAGTGAAATGTCACTTCCGACGATTGTGGTAAGTGAACAATAGCAAACAAAAAGGCAAGCCGTTCGGCTCGCCTTTTATAATGTTATTTACTTTAATTTATAAGCAATATCGTTCCAGAAAATTTCTTTTTCAAAATCTTCAACTGTTGTATTTTCACCGATATGTAGGAATTCAATACCCATCATTTCAGCCCAGTCTTTCATCATTTCAGCAGTAACGTCATATGAAAGAACGCTGTGATGAGCACCGCCGGCTTTAATCCAACATTCAGCCGAAACAGCAAGTGACGGAAGCGGTTTCCACATTACACCCGCAACAGGCAATTTAGGCATTGGCTTTAACGGATTACAAGCCTTAATATCATTTACGATTAAACGCATTCTGCCGCCCATATCAACAAGTGAAGCAACGATTGCGTCACCGTTCTTTGAGTCAAATACAAGTCTTGCAGGATCGCTCTTACCGCCGATACCAAGAGGATGTACCTGAATTTTCGGTTTATCTGCCGCAACAAGCGGGCAAACTTCAAGCATATGCGCACCCAAAATATGTTCATTACCCTTTTCAAGATGGTATGTATAGTCCTCCATAAATGCAGTACCGCCTGTCATACCTTCAGCCATTGACTTCATTATAACGTCCATAGCGGCAACTTTCCAGTCACCCTCAGCACCGAAACCGTAACCGTCTGCCATCATATTCTGTGCGGCAAGACCCGGAAGTTGGTCAAGACCGTGCAATGTATCAAAATGAGTAACGAATGCACTGTAATCAAACTGTTCACACATTTTTCTTATAGCGATTTCTTCTTTCGCCTGATAACGAACAGCGTCAATATTATCCGTATCCATTGTATAACGGCTTTCATATTCAGCCATTTTTGCATCGATTTCAGTCTCTGTAACTTCGTTCAAAATGTCAACAATATCGCCGATAGGTCTGTATTCAACGTCCCAACCGAACTTGATTTCAGCCTCAACCTTATCACCCTCTGTAACGGCAACTTGGCGCATATTATCGCTGAAACGTACCATTTTAAGCTCTTGGCTGATTGCATAACCGCAAGCACTTCTCATCCAATTTGCAAGCTTTGTCTGAGGTTCTTCGTCTTCCCAATAACCTACGATAACCTTTCTCGCCATTCTAAGTCTTGAACCGATAAATCCGTGTTCTCTGTCACCGTGTGCAGACTGGTTAAGGTTCATAAAGTCCATATCGATTTCATTCCAAGGAATTTCACGATTGAACTGTGTATGGAAATGACAGTAAGGCTTTTTGAAGTCCTTTAGACCGTTTATCCACATCTTTGACGGACTGAATGTGTGCATCCAAGCAATTACGCCGGCACATTTATCATCATATGATGCCTCTTTGAAAATTTTTTTAATTTCAGCCGGAGTTTTCACTGTCGGCTTGTACACAATCTTACAAGGCATTTTGCCTGACGCGTTAAGACCGTCCACCATAGCCTGTGAATCCTTTGCAACCTGTTCCAAAGTTTCAGGGCCGTAAAGATGTTGACTTCCTGTTACAAACCAAAATTCATATTCTTTAATTGATTTCATTGGTTTCTCTCTCCTTAAATACATAATACTCTGTTTTGTGTGTAAATTTCACACTATATATTTATTATATATTAATCGGTTTATTTTTTCAATAGGTTTTTGTATGTTTCATCCAAATATTTTTTCACATTATCGCACTTCATAAACCCCGACATTATACAACCGCCCTTTGCGCCGGTATTCTGTATTTTGCCGATATTTTCGGGTGAAATACCGCCGATACCGTAAACATCAATATCGACGGACGATACTGCATTTTTCAAAAATTCTATGCCGCGCGGCTCAAGACCTTTTTTGCAGTCTGTAGCAAAAATATGCCCTGCCGTCACATACGTTGCACCCATTTTTTCGGCAAGCACCGCCTCATCTGCCGAATGAACAGATACACCGACCGTTTCAAATTCTTTCGCTGCATTTTCGTTCATCAAACGCAAGGGCAAATGTATTCTCTTTACGCCGATTTTTTTTGCAACGTTAATATATGAATGAAGTATCACGTTCGGACAAATTTCAATAACTTTTTTCGCAAGTTCTTCATATTCACTTTCCGACAAGTCTTTTTCTCTGAGTATTACAGGAACATTATTTTCATAAAGCTCCCCCACTCTTTTAAAAAAGTTTTCGCAAAGTTTTCTGTGCGTCACGCATACAATATTAAACATAGATATAATCACTCATTACCGGCTGTAAGCCCTGATCCTCAATTGCTTTATACACTTCTTCAACGTTTCTCGGGTCTGAAATTTCAAATTGTTCATCACCCTTTTTCTCACCCGAATGACCGCCGATACCAACGTCAACTCCGGCACTTATTTTTGTAGCGGCAATATTAATAATATTATTTCTGAACCTCTCACATTCACGCGTTGAAATTGTTATGCTCGCAAACGGCATAAATATTCTGTACGCACATATTACCTGCAAAAGCTGTGGTTCGTGTACGTCTTTCGGATTGATTTTGTCGTTATTTATAATCGGTCTTAAACGCGGACACGAAAACGCAATTTCCGCATACGGATATTTCTTCTGCAACAAATATGCGTGCATACCAGTTGCGAAAGCGTCTTTTCTGAAATCGTCCAATCCCAAAAGTGCCGCAAATCCCACACCACGCATACCGCCGAGTATCGCTCTTTCCTGTGCATAGAAACGATACGGGAATATTCTTTTATGTCCCTCAAGGTGCAATGTTTCGTATTTGTCGCTGTTATACGTTTCTTGGAATACCGTCACAAAATCTGCACCGCACTTGTGCAGATGTGCGTATTCGTCAGAGTTCATCGGATAAACCTCAACACCGACAACCTTAAAATATTTCTTCGCTATTTTACAAGCATTGCCGATATATTCGACGTCTGACATTTTTCGGCTTTCACCTGTCAAAAGTAAAATTTCCTGTAAGCCTGTTTTCGCGATTTCCTGCATTTCCTTTTCAATTTCTTCTTCCGAAAGTTTTGCTCGGCGAATTTTGTTATAGCAGTTAAAACCGCAGTAAATACAATAGTTTTCACAGTAATTTGCTATGTACAAAGGCGTAAACATCGAAATAGAATTTCCGAAATGTTTTCTTGTTTCAATTTGTGCTCTTTGTGCCATTTCTTCAAGGTGGTTAAGTGCCGCCGGTGAAAGAAGTGCCGCGAAGTCTTCCGTTGTAAGTACATCGTGAGAAAGTGCATTTTCCACGTCTTTATCCGTATATTTATCATAGTCATACGCGTCCATAGCCGATATGACTTCATCAAGCAGAGTAGAGTCAATAACCTCCATACCCTCCATATATTCCATATGATTTGTTCTTTCTTTCATTTTCGTAACCTTTCAAATTTAATCGTGTAAAAATCCCGTAAGCGGCGATGACGCTCTCGCACCCTTTTCAACCACATCACCAAAGCCTGCAAGATACGATTCACGTCCTGCCTCTATTGCTTTTTTGAATGCCTGTGCCATTTTCGGCACGTCACCGGCTGTCGCAATCGCCGTATTTGCCATAACTGCCGCCGCGCCCATTTCCATTGCCTCACAAGCCTGTGACGGTCTGCCTATACCTGCATCAACAATAATCGGCAAATCGATTTCGTCAATAAGAATTTTTATAAATTCCTTTGTGCAAAGTCCTTTGTTTGACCCTATCGGTGAGCCTAACGGCATTATACAAGCCGCACCCGCATTTTGTAAATCTCTCGCAAAATTCAAATCCGGATACATATACGGCATTACAACAAATCCTTCTTTCGCAAGAATTTCAGTCGCTTTCAAAGTTTCGTAATTGTCAGGCAAAAGATATTTAGTGTCCCTTATCGCCTCGATTTTTATAAAGTCTCCGCAGCCTGTTTCTCTTGCAAGTCTTGCAATTCTTACTGCCTCATCGGCATTTCTCGCACCGGAGGTATTCGGCAAAAGCGTTACGCCCTTTGGTATGTAATCAAGTATATTCGCAACGTCACCGCCTGCGGCACGTCTTAGGGCAAGAGTTATAATCTCCGCTCCGGCATTTTCAACCGCCGCTTTTATAAGTTCAAGCGAATACTTTCCCGAGCCCAAAATAAATCGTGATGTAAATTCGTGTCCGTTTAAAATTAATTTATCTTCTTTGTTCATTTATTAAACCTCTTTCTCTCCTATTAAAAGTCTTAAAATCATATTTGCCTCATGTGCGGCACATATTGCCACTCTCGATGCGACAAGTGCAAGTCCGTCATTCATATCACTTTCAGCGTCCCCGCATAAATAAAATCTGTCGTTTATTTTTCGCGTAACAATCGTGTTTGAACTGCCGAAACCCGCCATACCGGAACCCGATACAATTTTAGTGTCCCCACATTCAGACAAGATACTGTTTACAAGCATTGCTTTGTTTTCAGCCTTATCAAAAGCCTCACACACTATTTTATATCCGCCGAATATTTCAGCGGCATTATCTTCGTTTACTTTAACGCATTGCGACGTTATTTCGATAAACGGATTAAACCTTTTAATATTCTTTGTAAGTGCGTCTGTTTTCAGTGTTCCCAAATCTGCTATATCGTACTGTTGCCTGTTCAGGTTTGTAATATCCACTTTGTCAAAATCCACAAGGTGCAAATGTCCCACACCGGCTCTTGCAAGATACATTGCAATATTTGAGCCGAGTCCGCCAAGACCGGCTATTGCAACAGACGAATGACTTAATATATTGTGTATTCTTTCGCCGTGACGCTGTTTTAAGGCATTTTCGTATTCTTCAAAAGTAATCATAAATCAACCGCCTCCCACAAAGCTCACAACTTCAATTTTATCACCGTCATTCAAAACGGTTTTATCATAATCAGACTTTTTGATTATTTCGCCGTTAATTTCAACCGCTATTCTGTCACGTCTGAAACCGCCGTTTTCAAGCAAGACGCTAAGACTTTTGCAGTTTTCCGTTTCTTTACCGTTCACATTAATCATAAAGAACAACCTCCTTTTTTTATTTTAAAAACAAAAAAGGTTACACAAAGAAGTACTACACCCTGTAAGGTGGTGTACCCCTTTGTGTAACCTTAGGTTTCACTTTGTTTGATATTTTAGCACAAATCAATGATATTGTCAAGCATTACTTTTCTTGTATTCAAGCAGTAAATTACGAAGTTTTGCCGCTTGCTTTGCACTGTTTTCCGCAAAATCATAAAAAGCCTGTTTTGCTTTGTCGTTGTCCTCCGTCAAATCGGCATAGCTTTGAAAATTCTCTTACCGCCTCCATAGAATTTTCCCACGCCCTTAATAATCTGTCATACGTTGTTATTTTAATCTGTCTGTGACACATAATTTTATCTCCTTTCGATTACATTATAGTTTATTATAACCGAAAAAGAAATATTTTAAGACAAAACCGTTACGGTTTTGTCTACTTTGTTCTTGGGAGTTTGAGGTTCTAACCTCATTAAAAATCATTTCTGCCGACATGTGCGGCAGAAATGGCTTAAAATCTAAAGTTTCGACTTTGGAGGAACTTTACGATTTTTTCTCTAAAAACACTCAAAAATTACATCGCAAGATGTGATTTTTGGAGCTGTCGACATTTTGTCGACAGGCTCACATCTTATATTTCCGGTGCAAGATAATTCTTCTTTGCAAGTGCCTTTTCAATAAGGTCAAGCGTTTCTTCACTGTCGGCTTTTACCGTATGATAGTGATACCCCGATGTGATATTCATAAGTGCCGATGATTTACCGCTGACAAGTCCGTCTATACATTGCTGAACATTTCTTCTTGACGCGACATTAAGTTTAGCCTCGATTTTTCCGTAAACTCTGTGCCACACAAACACATCAACAACCGTTCCGCCTATATCGACAATCGTTGTAAGCTCATCTTCCGTTTGGTCATTCGTATGATATACCTTAAACACTCTCGTATGTGCCGCCACATCATTTATCACATATCCCTTGTTGGTAGATAAAATTTCATATCCTGCCGCCTTTAAAAGTGCTATATCCTGTACGATAACCTGTCTTGAAACGTCAAGTTCTTTTGCAAGCATACTTCCTGACATTGCTTCATCATTTGTGGTTATAAGTCTTACAATTTCCTGTCGTCTTTCGACTGCGTTCATATTAAGTCCCACAACCTTTCTTTAAATTGCGTGAAGATTTTTTAATGACAAATCAAGAATCGGTGACGAATGAGTAAGCGCACCGCTTGAAATATAGTCAACTCCTATATCAACAAGTCTTTCAACATTTTCCTTTGTCACGTTGCCGCTGCACTCCGTTTCAGCTTTTCCGCTGACAAGTTTAACAGCCTCTTTCATATCTTCAACGCTCATATTATCAAGCATTATTATATCCGCACCTGCATCAAGCGCCTCTTTAAGCATATCAAGATTTTCAACTTCAATTTCAATCTTTCTTACAAACGGTGCATATTCCTTTGCCATTTGTACAGCCTCTTTAACTCCGCCTGCGGCACCGATATGATTGTCCTTTAAAAGTATTCCGTCACTCAGATTATATCTGTGGTTATATCCGCCGCCCACTTTTACCGCGTATTTTTCAAATACACGCATATTCGGTGTAGTTTTTCTTGTATCAAGAAGTTTTGTTTTACTGCCTTTTAAAAGGTCGGCTATGGAACGTGTATATGTCGCAATACCGCTCATTCTTTGGAGATAGTTAAGTGCCGTTCTTTCGCCCGAAAGAAGCACGCGTATATCACCTCTTACAACGCCGATTTTATCGCCGTTCTTTACGGTATCTCCGTCTTTTTTTGTAAAAGTAACTTCTGTTTTGCTGTCAAGCAATTCAAATGTTCTCTTAAAAACGTCAAGTCCTGCGATAACGCCGTCCTGCTTACAAATAAGCTCAACTTCACCAAGCTGATATTCACGCATTACCGAATTTGTTGTAATATCTTCGCTTGTAATATCCTCTCTTAACGCACTCAAAATAAGCTCGTCCGCATTAAGCGCCATTGTTATATTATTCATGTTTCTTTCTCTCCCTTTCTATTTCCTCAAGAATTTCATCTTTGTACTTATCTTCGTAATTCTTGTATAAATCCTTATCTATCGTAACTTCTCTGTCACTTGTCTTACTGTATGTTTCAATCATACGTTTTGCCGCACGTTTTGCAAAAACAAGACTTTCAAGAAGTGAATTGCTTGCAAGACGATTTTTGCCGTGAACACCGTTGCACGCCGTTTCACCGACTGCGTACAATCTGTCCATTGACGTCTTGCTGTATTTATCAACGTCGATACCACCCATAAAATAATGTTGTGACGGCACAACGGGAATACATTCTTTTGTAACGTCATAACCTTCTTCAAGGCAATGCTTGTATATATTTGGGAAATGGCTTTTTATCATTTCGGTAGGAATAGGCTTCATAGAAAGCCATACATACGGCTTATTATCCTTTTTCATTTCCTCTTGTATCGCCTTTGCGACAACGTCACGAGGTAAAAGTTCATCAACAAATCGTTCCATATGTGAGTTAAAAAGCACCGCTCCCTCACCTCTGACAGATTCGGAAATAAGAAATCTTCTGCCTTTCTTTGTTGAATAAAGCGTTGTCGGGTGTATTTGAATGTAATCAATATTTTGAAGTTTTATATTGTGGTTAAGCGCTATCGCAAGCGAATCACCCGTAAGGTGTCTGTAATTTGTCGAGTGCTTGTAAAGACCGCCGATACCGCCTGTTGCAAACACTGTAAAATCAGCTTGAATATCAATATATTTGCCGTCCTTGCCGTAACCGATTATACCGAAACATTCATTATTTTCTTCGATTATATCAACCATTGTGAAGTTTTCGATAATCGTTACGTTGTCAAGCTCCTTTACCGCCGTCAAAAGATGTGATGTAATTTCCTTACCTGTTATATCTTCGTGAAACAGTATTCTTGACGTAGAGTGTGCGCCCTCTTTTGTGTACGCAAATTCACCGTTTTCCTTTTCAAAACGCACTCCGTATCCTACAAGGTCATTTATAACGTCCCTTGACGAACGAATCATTATATCAACCGATTCTTTGTTGTTCTCATAGTGACCGGCACGCATTGTGTCCTCAAAATAACTGTCATAATCGTTTTCGTCTTTCAAAACGCATATTCCGCCCTGTGCCAAAAACGAATCGCTTTTATCATCGTCAGCCTTTGTCACCATTACTATTTTTTTATCACGAGGAAGATTAAGCGCACAATAAAGTCCGCTAACGCCTGTTCCTACGATGACTATATCTGTTTTCATATGTATTCTCCTTATTTTGCCATTTCAAGCATTTTATCAAGCGGCACAAGTGACTTTAATCTTGTTTCGTCGCTTACATGCACTTCGTTTTCACCTGTTTTTAAAACGTGACAGACTTTTTCGACTGTGTTTAGTTTCATATTAGGGCAAAAATGTTTTGTACCTGCAAAGTAGAATTTCTTATTCGGATTTTTTGTTCTAAGTTCATAGCCCACTCCGCTTTCTGTACAGATTATAAATTCTTCATTGTCGCTTTCAGTTGCGTAATTTATGATACCCGATGTACTTCCTATGTAGTCGGCAAGGTCAAGCACTTCCTGTTTACATTCCGGGTGTGCAAGCACAAGTGCCTTCGGATATTTTTCTTTTATAGCCTTTAGATTGTCGGCTGTCATTGAAACATGAACGTGGCAAAAACCTTTGTTTAGTATAATGTTCTTTTCAGGTATCTGCTTTGCAACGTGTCTGCCGAGATTTTCGTCAGGAATAAAGAAGATGTTTTTATTCGGCAATGATTTTACAATCTTAACCGCATTTGATGAAGTTACGCAAACATCACTGTGACACTTTAATTCGGCGGTTGAATTTATATAGCATACAACCGCAAGGTCATCATACTTTCCACGCATTTCTTCGATTTTCTCAACTTGTGCCATATGCGCCATAGGACAATCTGCCGACATATCCGGCATTAAAACAGTTTTGTTCGGGTTAAGAATTTTCGCGCTTTCGCCCATAAACGACACACCGCAGAAAACGATAGTCTTTGCGTCAACCTCTCTTGCCACTTTTGCCAAATAGTAAGAGTCACCGATATAGTCAGCTATTTCCTGCACTTCATCATTAACATAATAATGAGCAAGAATTACAGCATTTTTCTCTTTCTTCAGTTGCTCGATTTCTTTTACAAGTTCATTCATAACATATAAACCCCTTATATAATTTATTTTTAACAGTATAGCACTTATCATTACACCTGTAAAGACACCTGTATAAACAATGTGAAAAACATACAAAAAAACGACAGCTTTTAACACTGTCGTTTGATGTATTCGTCAAATCTTTTTATATGATTTTCGGCTGATTTTATTATATTACCGTCTAATTTATAAGGTACTGCATTTAAAATACTTCTCAAAACTTCGTCCGTATCAATATTGTTCACATCATATATTTTACCGCTGTAACCTATTTCGTCAAGTGCATTTTTTGTCTTATCAGAATACGCAATCGGCACAACAGGTATGCCCATTCTGATTGCCAGTATAGTCGAATGAAAACGTATTCCCAAAATTGCTCCGCAACGCTTGATATTTTTCAACATATCATTTATATCTGTGTATCGTATAATTTCGGTCATATGTTTATTTTTCATAATACCGTAAACTTGATTTGCCACCGAAACATCATCTTCCAAGCCTGTATTAAAACACAAAAGACAAACATTTCTGCCTGTTTCGTTAATAAATCTGTCCGCAATTTCTGCCAACAAATTTATATCCGCACTCTTATGCACGCTTATCCCAAGTGCATTTTCACTATGCACATTCGGTATCATTCCGTCACTTAACGACAGCACCATATCGGGATATTTTCCGCATTTTACATTCGGTATATTCTTCGTTATATATTCATACGAATATCTGTCACGCACCGTCACAAAGTCATATCCGCTGATTTGCTTTTGTATAACTTTTTCGGCAACGCGATTAACAAAACCGCTTATATTGCAGTTTATAACGGCTCTGTTTTTTGAATACCGTTTTTCGCGGTACATATCACGCATACGATAAGCTATACCTTTGTTGTTGTGTATCAAAAATCCCGAGCCTGTCACTTTTAAATAACAGTCAAAACCGCTTTTTTCTTCAGTATATTCGGCAATATCAAGTTTGGGAGATGTTATATACAGCTTGTGTTCTTTAAGTCCGTCAGCCGCAAGATACAGCATAAGGTCGTCGCCGAAATTACCGTCAATATATCCGTCAAGCAAAATCCTCAATCTTTTACTCATTCCTTAAGCTTCCCATCTCCACGCATACAAAGACGCAACTTTCATTCGCCATCTTAGAGGAAAAATCAGCAATGCAAGGAAAAACGCCTTATGTTTGATACTGCATTTTCGTGTAAGCGCGGACTTTAAATATTTTCTGTAAACATGGCTTGTCATAACTCTGTATGCCGATTCATATGATAATTTTGCACATCGTCCTATATTATATGTAACAATCATTGACGCAGTAAATGACACTGCCTTTTTCATTTCAGGCTCTGCCTCTGCCATATAGTCAATGAACAAATCGCATATCGCCGCCAATCTTCGCTCGCCGTTGCTTACATTATGAAAATGACTTGTTTCATACTGATAGTAATTATAATAAGGCTCGGAAATAAAGCAAACTTTTTTTAAACAGCTAAGCATCTTTAAATTAAACATTAAGTCTTCTGAAAAATATTTCTTTGTATCGCAGAATTTCAAGTTGTTTTCCTCAAGAAAACTTCTTCGTATAAGTTTGTTACAAATTTCATAACTGTGATAGCACGTTGAAAAATATTTATCGGCATACTCGCCCTTATCCTCAACGATAACTGTCTTGTCCAGTGGTTTAAGCTGAATTTTTCTTGTTCTGTCGGGATATATGTCATATAAATTACACTGCACCATATCAGCATTTTCCTTTTCGGCTTTTTCATACATTTTTTCAAGCATACATTCCTCTATTGTGTCGTCAGCGTCAACAAATGCAATATATTTACCGTTTGCAACAGGCATTCCGTTATTTCTTGCATATCCTTGACCGTAATTAAGGTGAGAAATAATTTTTAATCTATCGTCATTTATACCTTTTAATACCTTCAAAGTGCTGTCGTCCGAACCGTCATTTACCGCTATCACTTCGATATTGGCAAGCGTTTGATTAAGCACGCTGTTTATACATCTTCCTACTGTTTTTTCACAATTATATACAGGTATTATCACACTAACTGCTGTTTCCATACTTTCCTCCGTTCCCGTTTGTTCTATTAATAATATCATAAACATATTTTTTTGTAAATACTTATGATTGACTGTAACCGTTAAAAATGATATACTTAACTTTGAGCCTGGCGACAAAATGTCGCCAGCTCCAAAAATCACATCTTGCGATGTAATTTTTGAGTATTTTCAGAGAAAAAATCGTAAAGTTCCTCCAAAGTCGAAACTTTAGATTTTAAGTCATTTCTGCCGCACATGTCGTCAGAAATGATTATAACTTGAGGTTGCACCTCAAACTCCCAAAAATAAAGTAGACAAAACCACTGCGGTTTTGTCTACTATCTGTTATTTTATGGATTATTATGTAAAGGAGAACGTGAATGAGCATATTACTTAGTATTATCGTACCTGTCTACAATGTAGGTTCTTTTCTGCCTAAATGTATCAACAGCATTATTTCACAAACCTTTACAGATTTTGAACTTATACTTGTAGATGACGGTTCAACGGACAACAGCGTCGAAATATGTGACGCCGCCGCAAAAAAAGACAGTCGTGTACGAGTTATTCATAAAGAAAACGGCGGCGTTGTCAGTGCAAGAAAAGCAGGACTTTCCGTTGCGGTCGGCAAATATGCAGGCTATGTTGACGGTGACGATTGGATTGACGCGCATATGTACGAACATATGGTTAATGCAATGGAAAAATATAATTGCGATATGGTTATGTGTGACGTTGAACACGAAAACAAGTCCGTTCCGCTTTCTTCCGGCAGCACGCATATCAATATAAGCGGCGGTTACTATAATCGTGAACAGCTTGAAAATAACGTGTTTCCTAAAATGATTTATACGGGTGTGTTTTATAAGTTCGGAATATACCCTGTCATATGGAATAAGCTCTACAAAAGAGAAAAACTCATTAAACATCAAATGGCGGTTGATGACGATATTCGCACCGGTGAGGATGCGGCTTGTGTATATCCGTATTTGCTTGAATGTGACAGTCTGTATTTCTTGGAAAACCTGTCTTTGTATCATTACAGACGTTCCCGCACTCAAATGACGGTAAGTTATGACAGTTCATATTTTGACTGTTTCAAGTCACTGTATGAATTTTTGTCAAATTCATCAATCGCAAATTCACCGTATTCAAATCAACTTGAATACTACTATTCTTATCTTGTGAAAACCGCAATAAGCAACGAACTGAAAAAAGCAAATTCAGTTCCGATTAAGACAAAGCTGAATCACATCAGAGAAATATGTACATTTGCCGATGAAAAAGGTTTTATCGATAAAACAGATATTTCCTCCTTGCCGTTTTTCCACCGTATGTACTTCAAACTTATAAAAAGAAACAGACCTTTTTTACTTACCGTCTGTATAAACATTGTGAGATTTTGGCAAAGATTTTTCAGATGAGGTAGTAATATGAGAAATTTAAAATCAGGATTTATACTTTCATATATATCCATTTTTATACAAAGCATAATCAGCATTTTATACACTCCCGTTATGCTTAGACTTTTGGGTGAAAGCAATTACGGGCTTCTTCAGCTTGCTGTCTCCACAATGTCAAGTCTCAGCATTTTAAGCTTCGGTTTCGGAAGTTCGTATATGCGTTTTTATTCACAATACAAAGCCGACAATGACAATAACGCAATATCGGTTCTGAACGGTATGTTTACGATAATATTTATTTCCGTTTCAATTTTGTCGCTTATCGTCGGCGGTTTTATAACGATGAACACATCAACTCTGTTCGGCAAATCAATGACCGCAAGCGAGATAAAATTACTGAAAACATTGCTCGGCATAATGACCGTAAACCTTGCGTTTACATTTCCGTGCAGTATATCCGATTCGTATATAATCGCACAAGAGCGTTTTTCATTTCAGAAAATTCTGATTATAATATCGTCACTTTTAAATCCCATGCTGACTTTTCCTTTGCTGATTATGGGACAAGGTGCGGTTTCCGTTGCGATTTGTATGACGGCGATTACCGTTATAAAACTGCTTTGCGGTACGGTGTATTGTATAAAAAAACTTAATATGCGATTTTGCTTTGCATTTGATAAAAATGTTTTCAAACAGCTTTCGGTATTTTCTTTTTTTGTGTTTTTGAATATTATAAGTGACCAAATTAATTGGAATGTCGATAAAATTCTGCTCGGAATGTTCAGCGGCGCAAAAAATGTAGCCGTCTATTCAGTAGGTTCTCAATTCAACGGATATTTCCTTACATTTTCCTATGCACTTTCGTCACTTATGACGCCAAAGGCACATACGCTTATCGCCAACCACACCGACAACAGAGAAACAAGCAAATTTTTTGCGTCATTCGGCAGAGTGCAGTTTGTCGTTATGGCTTATATTTATCTTATGATAATCGCAGTAGGCAAACCTTTTATCAAACTTTGGTCGGGGATTGACAGCAATATCCCCTACTATACCGCATTACTGCTTATTTCGCCGCTGCTTATAACTTCAATTCAATCTATCGGTATTGAAATTCAGCGTGCAAAAGATATGCACAAATTCCGCTCGGTTTTGTACTTTGCAATCGCCGCAATTAATATTGCCGTAAGTATTCCGCTGTGTATAAAATTCGGCGAGCTTGGCTGTGCATTCGGTACGGCTTTAAGCCTTGTTGTCGGGAATATAATTATAATGAATATATATTATCATAAACGCGTCGGACTTGATATTAAATATTTTTGGAAAGAGATTTTTAAATTTATTCCGTCTTTGATTATTCCGATTTTGACGATAATCGTAATCCGTCATTTTGTTTCGGATAATTTGTTCTCAATAGCTTTGTGCGGTATTATCTTCACCGTCTTTTATGCAGTGTCAATGTGGTTTTTAGGACTTAACCAAAACGAAAAAAGTTATATTAAAAAGATGTAAAGTTTTGAACTTTACATCTTTTTTTACTGTAACAAAACTATACTGTTTTCATATTATATACTGTAAAGCAGAAATGCTCTACAAGAAACATTCAAAAATTTTGAAAGGAGTTTTAATATTATGAGTTGCAGACAAAATTGCGGCATAAGCCTAATTTTATACGTTCTAAGTACAGTATTCGCACTTGCTATAGGTTTGATTTTCGGAGTATCGTTCCCTGAAGTTTTTAATGCTGTTCTTATCCCACTTATCGTTATAGCCGTTATCCTTTTCTTTGTTATTTTCGGACTATTGATTTCAAATTTGTGTGACCGATACAGAAATTAAAATCAAAAAAATGATGCACCCCGAAAGGTGCATCACTACATATTATTCTATTGATTCAATAACAGCATACTTGCCGTCTTTTCTCTTATATACAACATTCATTTCATCAGTTTCCTGATTTTTGAATACGAAGAATGTGTGACCCAACAAATTCATTTGAAGAATAGCCTCCTCAACACTCATAGGCTTAACGGTAAATCTCTTTGTCTTAACAACTTCAAATTCTTTTGTTTCTTCACCCTCTGTATAAGTCGCACCGCTGATTAGGTTTGCATCAAGAGTAGCATCTCTCTTTATCTTCTTTGAAAGACGTGTCTTATTCTTTCTGATTTGTCTTTCGATAACGTCTACAATCTTATCGATTGCGGCAAGGATTTCTTTATCCGATGCCTCTGCTCTGTACATCATACCTGCCGCATAAATTGTAGCTTCAATATAATCATTATCTTTAATCGTTCCGATTACGACTCTTGCCTCAGATTCATCTTTGAAAAACTTATCAAGCTTTCCCAATTTCTTTTCAACATAATCTCTGATCTTATCTGTCACATCGTATCTTCTGCCAATAATTTTGAACTTCATAAAACTCACTCCTTTTGTGTTTAGCCAAAGATTATTTTTAATAAATTATCTTTGTTACTATATATATACCACCATATTACAAGTTCAAACATTTTTTTTGAAAAAATTTTTATATTTTTTTATGCTTGCATTATATAGGAATATATAGTAAAATAATAAGTTGAGATAATAATTATTAAAATATGAGGTGAAAATATGCTTGGAATTTCATTAACAGTGCTTTTCTCGGCACTTGCCGCTTTTGCTGTATGGTCATATTACATCAATCCGGCACTAAAAAGCAATGTGAAAAAGGATAACAACGCAATGTATATTATTGCCGCCGCGGCAGTGGCATTTATACTTCGTTTAATCCTCGGAGCGGTCTACAAAGGACACAACACTGATATGAGTTGTTTCATAGGCTGGTCAAACGCCGTTTTTGAAAACGGTTTCGGTAAGTTTTACACACTCGATATGTTTCACGACTATCCGCCGGGATATATGTATGTCCTCTATATAGTCGGTGCGATTGAAAAACTGTTCGGTTTCTCCGACGGTGCGCAATACGCACTTGTAAAACTTCCGGCTATTGTATGCGATATTCTCGCCGGTGTACTTATATATAAAGTTGCAAAGAAAAAGTTTTCAGACGGACTTTCAACTGTGTTCGCGTCGCTATACCTTTTCAATCCCGCAACTATAGTAAACTGTTCTCTTTGGGGACAAGTTGATTCGGTATATACATTGTTTATACTTCTTATGATATACTTCATAAGCGAAAAGAAAATGATTTATTCATATTTTATGTTCGCAATATGTATATTCATAAAACCGCAGGCATTTATATTTACGCCTATACTTATATTCGGTATAATCGAAAATGTATTTATAAAAGATTTCAGCAAAGAAAAGCTGTTAAAGAATTTAGGATTTGGTGTCAGTGCAATAATCCTTATGGTGTTGCTTGCACTTCCGTTCGGAATATCAAATGTAATCGACCAATACACCACGACTATGGCATCATATCCTTACCTAACGGTCAATGCGTTTAACTTGTGGGGTGCATTGGGTAAAAACTGGGAAGGTCTTTCATCGTTCACAACTGTTATCGGTTATGTATTCCTTATTGCCATTGTCGCATATTCGGTATATGTATTTTTCAAGAGCAAAAACAATGCGAAGTATTACTTTGTCGGTGCATTGCTTGCGTTTATGACATATATGCTTTCAACAAAAATGCACGACCGTTACGCATTCCCTGCAATGGGGCTTTTGCTTTTGGCATTTGTTTCAGTGACTGATTTCAAAAACTTTATTATGTATGCACTTGTTACACTTTCGCAGTTCTTTAACACAGCATGGGTACTGTTTGTATACGAAAAAAGTCCGAACGACTACTTCCGTTCCGCACCTGTTTTGATTGCGTCTTTAATAAATGTCGCACTTATGATATTTATAGTTTACTTGACGCAAAAACTTTATGCAGGCAACGAACTTAAAGATACGATAAAAGAAGAAGTTAAGAGTACGAAAAATTCAAAACAAGCATATCAAAAGAATACAAAAAGTTCAAAAACATTCGCAAATACTCCTATTAAGAAACAGGCTAAATTCACCGTAAGCGAAATATTCCCTAAAATAACCCGTGTAGACGTTATTGCAATGGCGGCTATAGTCGTTGTATATTCATGTATCGCACTTTACGACCTCGGCGATATGCATGCGGCAGAAACGGAATATATGATTTCAGACGCACCTGTAACGCTTGATTTAGGTAAGGACTGCAACATCAGCCAATATAAATTCTTCCTTGGTTCATATGAACTTGAAGACAACCGCAATTTAACAATCACTTTTGCGGACTCATCAAACAATACAACCGCTACAGAAACACTTACAGAGGGTTCGGTATTCCATTGGGAAGAAAAAACAAAGAGCGTTACCGCAAGATATGTTACACTTTCAACAAACGGCACAGAGCTTTCAATGAAAGAATTTGCCTTACTTGATTCTTCGGGCAACCTTATAGAGCCCGTTTCGGCAACACCGTCAGAGGGACAGGCTTTGTTTGACGAACAGCAGGAAGTTCCGGAGCGTTCATCATTCAGAAACGGCACATACTTTGACGAAATTTATCACGGACGTACAGGCTATGAATTTGTACATCATCTAAACGTATACGAATGGACTCACCCACCGCTTGGTAAAGTATTTATTTCAATCGGTATAAGAATATTCGGAATGTGTCCGTTCGGCTGGAGAATTGTCGGTACTGTATTCGGTATATTTATGTTACCGCTTATATATCTTTTTGCAAAGAAATTGCTAAAGAAATCTTGGCTTGCAATAGTTACTTGCCTTTTGCTCACATTCGACTTTATGCACTTCGCACAGACAAGAATTGCAACAATAGACGTATATATCACATTCTTCGTAATGCTGATGTACTACTTTATGTATAAATATTACAGCACAAGTTTCTATGATTCGTCATTCAAAAAAGGACTTATCACACTTGCATTGTGCGGAATTAGTATGGGACTTGGTATAGCAAGTAAATGGACAGGTATATATGCAGGTGCGGGACTTGCGGTACTGTTCTTCATAACACTTTACAAGCGTTACAGTGAGTACCGTGTCGCAGTTAAAACACCAAATGGCGAAACAAACGGAATAAGTCACAAATTTATAATTGACAACTTTAGGCCGTATATGATAAAAACAATTTTATGGTGCTGTATATTCTTCGTAATAGTACCGCTTATTATATACTGTCTTGCATATATTCCGTACTTGCAAGCACCGAATTCGCAAGGTTTCAAGACGATTATTGATAACCAAAGCTCAATGCTTACTTACCATTCAAAGACAGTGCTCGGCTCAGAGCATCCGTTCTCGTCACGTTGGTATGAATGGATTATTATGAAACGTCCTATATGGTACTATTCGGGAACAATTACATCGGAGGTTAAAGAGGGTATCAGCTCGTTCGGTAATCCGCTTGTATGGTGGCTTGGTATTCCGGCATTCTTCTATATGGTATATTTGATTTTCAAGAACAGAGATAAAAACGCATTGTTCCTTGTAATCGCTTACCTTGCACAGCTTGTATCGTGGATACCTGTTACAAGACTTACGTTTATATACCACTACTTTCCTTGCGTACCGTTTATCGTGCTTATGCTCGGTTATTCAATCCTCAACATCTATAACGAGGCGAAGAATAAAAAGGCGGTTATGTACGGTGCATTTGTATATGCAGGACTTGCAATCGTATTGTTTGCAATGTTCTACCCTGTTCTTTCGGGTCATCCGTGCAGTGTAGACTACGTTGACCACTTCTTGAAATGGTTTGACTCATGGGTATTGATATAAGATAAGGAGAAAAATTTATGCGTATTATAAATTCAAATGACATTGCAGAAGTTGTTAAGAGTATGTGTATCAAAGCAAATTGTCATATAAACAAAGACATCAAATCTGCACTTAGCAACAGTGTCAAAACCGAAAAATCGGATATTTCAAAAGGTGTTATAGAAAACCTTTTGAAGAATGCCGAAATTGCCGACAGCAAAGAAGTTCCTATTTGTCAGGATACCGGTATGGCGGTGTTCTTTATCGAAATCGGCAATGAAGTTTTTGTTGAGGGTGACACAATAACAGACGCCGTAAACAAGGGTGTTTCAATGGGATATACAGACGGATATTTAAGAAAGTCGGTTGTCCGCGATCCGCTTGACAGAGTGAATACAAAGGATAATACTCCGGCTGTTATTTACTATGACTTCGTTAAAGGCGATAAAATTAAAATCACATTTGCACCGAAGGGCTTCGGCAGTGAAAATAAAAGCAGACTTAAAATGCTTAATCCGTCAGACGGCATAAACGGAGTTATTGACTTCGTTATCGAAACAGTCAAAAAAGCCGGTGCAAACCCTTGTCCGCCTATGATAATCGGCGTAGGTATCGGCGGTACTATGGATAAAGCGGCACAAATTGCTAAAAAGGCTCTTACAAGAGATATTGACGTTCCAAATGCCAATCCTTTTTATGCAGAGCTTGAAAAAACGCTTTTAGAAAGAATAAATAAACTGGGAATAGGTCCTCAGGGTATGGGTGGTACAACAACCGCCCTTGCCGTAAATGTGGAAACATTCCCTACCCACATTGCAGGCTTGCCGGTTGCAGTAAACGTAAACTGTCACGCAACAAGACATACTGTGGAAATTATATAAAATTTGAGCCTGTCCGACAGGTTGATATAAAATTGAATAATCTTGTCCGGATTATAATGAGACTATAGGGTTTTCTGTTTTTGAGTCAAACAGTATTAACCCTATAGTTTTTTTTCGGAATAAATATAAGGAGAATTATTTATGGATCAAACGTTTATGAAAGAAAAAAAGATATTGCCGCTTGTGCTTTCAATGGCTTTACCTATGATAATATCTATGGCGGTAAATTCACTGTACAATATCATCGACAGTTTTTTTGTCGCAAAAGTGAGCGAAAACGCAATGACCGCACTTTCGCTTGTCTACCCAATTCAAAATCTTGTCAATTCTATCGCAGTCGGATTTGGTGTAGGCATAAATGCGGTAGTTGCATTCCATCTCGGTGCGGGCGAAATGCAGAACGCAGACAGAGCAACAACTTACGGATTGTTTCTAAGCTTTATACACGGACTTATACTTACCTTCTTTTCAATATTCGGTATGCCGTACTTCGTAAAAATGTTCACAACCGATACAGATGTTATCAATCTTGCCGTAATGTACTCAACTATCGCATTTTCATTTTCAACAATAGTAAATGTCGGCATAGCATTTGAAAAGATTTTCCAAGCAGTCGGCAGAATGAACGTATCAATGATAAGTATGATATGCGGTTGTGTCACGAACATTATTCTTGACCCTATAATGATATTCGGCTTAGGATCTTTTCCCGCTATGGGTATTCAAGGTGCGGCACTTGCCACAGGTATAGGACAGACTGTAACGCTTATCATTTACTTCATATTCTACTTTGCAAGTCCTATTCAGGCAAAATTCAGAATAAGTCTGCTCAAATCCGGCAAACGACTTCTGAAAAAGCTATACTCAATCGGTGTACCGGCTATGCTTAATATGGCACTTCCGTCATTGCTTATAACGGCACTTAACGGAATACTTTCCGAATTTTCAGGCTCATATGTTCTTGTACTCGGTGTATACTACAAACTTCAAACATTTATATACCTAACCGCCAACGGTCTTATTCAAGGTATCAGACCTATCATAAGCTATAACTGCGGTGCAGGTGAACACAAACGTGTTAAGCAAATATACAACACCGCACTTTTGCTGTCGGCAATAATTATGGCTTTGGGTACTGCACTTTCGTGGATTATGCCGTCTACACTGTTCGGAATGTTTACTGCAAACCCTAATACACTTAAATTAGGCGTTACGGCACTTAACATTATCAGTATAGGATTTATCGTATCAGCCGTATCCGTAACGTCGTCAGGGGCTTTGGAGGGGCTTGGAAAAGGTCTGCCGTCATTGTGGATTTCGCTTTTCAGATATATAATAGTTATCATTCCTGCGGCTTTTGTTTTCAGCAGATTTTTCGGTGCGGTAGGTGTATGGATAAGCTTTCCGTTCGCCGAATTTGTAACAGCCGTTTTTGCGTATTTTATTTATCATAAAGCAAGCAGGAGAATATAAAGACCAGAGCCTGTCGACAAAATGTCGACAGCTCCAAAAATCACATCATACGATGTAATTTTTGAGTATTTTCAGAGAAAAAATCATAAAGTTCCTCCAAAGTCGAAACTTTAGATTTTAAGCCATTTCTGCCGCACATGTCGCCAGAAATGATTTTTAATGAGGTTTGCACCTCAAACTCCCCAAAATAAAGTAGACAAAACCATAAAGGTTTTGTCTACTTTTTGAAAAGTGCGGTCATTTTATTTGACCTCACATTTTTATTATCTGATTTTCTTACATTCAAGATAAAATCTCTTATCTGCCGCCTCACCCATTGAGAAAGTTTTTCTCGGAAGTGAGCCGTCCTTTATAACTGTTGTGAACAAGTCGTTTTTCTCCATTGAATCGACCATAAAACCGATTGTATTATCTGCCTTTGCAAGATTTCTTACAACGTCGTTTCCATGGATATAATCAATTTTACCGCCGTTTTCGGTAAGGTACTTATCAAGAAATTTTTGAAGTGTTCCGACAGGAAGATTTGAGTCTGTATTCTTAATATAGATACTGCCCTCATTACCGCCGTATGTATAATCAATACGCTGACCGCCGTTATCTTCATATTCCGCACCGTAAAACGCAACAAGTTCATCAAGCAATTTCTTAGGCTCTGTTTCAAATATTACACGTTGAATAGGTTCAAATTCAAGTGTTTCGTCGTGGATATTCATAAGCTCAACCAACGCAAAACGTGCAGGGTGAGTTTTAATTTCTTCCTCTGAAAGTTCCTTTTTAATTTCTTCCCAACAGGTTTTTGCGGTTGCAAGAGAATGATTTCCGTCACCTGCCGCGAACATTAACACGCCCTTATCCTTAACACCGTATTTTGCCTCAAAATCAGCCTTATCGCCAAGTTTTTCTATTGCGTCAAGTATATTCTTCTTTGCACTTTCATTTACATTATAACCCACGATATGTCCCGAATTTTTCATAAGGTCAAAATCATAAATCTTTTCAAAATCGTTTATCTGATTTTCAAGCGGTTCAACAACCGCTTTTTCTCTGTCATCAATAAGTATCAGGATGTGCGGTGCCTCAAGCGGTGCATTTTTTCTTATACGCTGTCTTGGCGGAATACGTTCAATAATTGTACCCTCAGTTGCACGAACTTTTGACTGTGAGCCTTTTGAAAAATCGTATTCTTCAAGATCAAGCATTCCGACAATACCGTGACGTGTTTTTCCGTTCGGCTGAGTTCGTTTTACATATATAAACGTGTCCTTTAACTCTCTGAAAATACCCTTATTTATATACTCCTCCATTGTGCTGTTTATCTTCTTGATACGTTCGTCTCCGTCACCGTCCTCAAGATAAACCTCAGGGAATATAATATTTAGCGTTGACGGACTGTCACCGACAATATTTTTTACATCTTCCCAATATTCTCTTTCAGACGTGTATTGGTCACACGCCACAACGCTCCACTTTGTGAAATCAACATTTTGCGGAATAAGTATGTCCGCCGGTTTAAAAATTGCCATAGTTCTGCCCTCCGTTATTCTTTCGTTATGTCTGCGAATACGCAGTCTGTTGCTTTTTGCACATCATTCGGCGAAAGGATAAGCGTTGTACCGCATCTTCCGCCGCTGATTGCGATTGTTTCAAAGTTTTGTGCCGTTTCGTTTATATATGTCGGATATTTCTTCTTCATTCCGACAGGCGATACTCCGCCTCTGATATACCCCGTAAGTCCCAAAAGTTCTTTGACGTGTATCATCTCAACCTTTTTGTTACCCGAAACCTTTGCAAGTTTTTTTAAATCCACTTCGTGATTTACTGCTATACAGCTAACCATTATACCCGTTTTGTCACCTCTTGCGACAAGAGTTTTAAATGATTTTTCAGCCGGAATACCTGTCATTTCGGCGATAGCCTCACCGAAATGCTCGCCGACTTCATCAGCCTCATATTCAACCGTTTCATATTTTATCTTTGACGCATTAAGCAAACGCATTGCATTTGTTACAGTCTTTTTGTCCTTTGCCATTTATATCACCTTATTTTAATTCTACTATCGTTACACCGTCTTCGCCCTCGCCGTATCTGCCGTTTCTGAACGATTTGACGTATCTGTGTTTTTTCATATATCCCTGCAAGCCTTTACGCAAAATACCCGTACCTTTACCGTGAATAATGCTTACAGGCGAAATTCCCGCAAGGTAGCAATCGTCAAGGAATTTTTCAACATTCATCCACGCTTCTTCAAGATTTTGTCCTCTGACGTCAACTTCCGTTGAAACGTTCTTTGACTTTGATTCAAAAGCCCTCGTACTTCTGACGTACTTTTCAGCCAATTTCTTTGACTTCTTTTCTTCAACCTTACGCAAGTTCGTTATATGCACGTCCATTTTTATAATACCCGCCTGAACACGAACATTGCCGTTTTTATCAGGTTCTTTTAAAACTGTCGCCTCTTGATTCATATCAACGATTTTAACAGTTGCACCCGGTTTAAGATTTTTAGGCGGTTCGACATACGTTTTCTTCGGCTTTGCCGCACGCGCCATTGCCTTATCAATCGTATCTTCTTTCTTTTTCAGCTTGTCACGCATTGCAGAAGTCTTTTTGTCAAGATTGCCGCCGTTTGAAATACCTTGCTGACGCATTTTTTCAAGGTCGCGAATAATGCTGTTCGCCTCATCCTTTGCGTCCATTACAAGTATTTTCGCCTCACGTCTTGCCTCATCAAGTATTCTTGATTTATTTTCTTTAAGCTTTATTCTGTCATTTTCAATCTGCTTTCTGAGATCGGTAAGTTCACGCTTCATTCTTGCCGCCTCGTCAGCCTCTTTTCTCGCCTTTGCACGGTTTTGCTCAAGGTCTGTTATGACGTCCTCAAATTTTATATCCTCATCAGACAATATATCGTTTGCTCTGTCAATTATTCTTTCGTCAAGTCCGAGTCTGCGTGAAATTGCAAACGCGTTTGACTTACCCGGTACTCCGATAAGAAGTTTGTAAGTCGGCTGAAGTGTCGCAACGTCAAATTCGCATGACGCATTTTCCACACCGTCAGTCGAAAGCGCGAACAATTTCAATTCACTGTAATGAGTTGTCGCAACGGTTGTAGCCTTTCTTGCACGAAGAAATTCCAATATTGATATAGCAAGTGCCGCACCTTCTGTCGGGTCAGTTCCCGCACCCAATTCGTCAAACAGTGCAAGTGAATTAAAATCAATATTTTCAAGTATGCTCACCGTATTGACCATATGTGACGAGAATGTCGAAAGGCTCTGTTCTATTGACTGTTCGTCACCTATATCCGCAAAAATATGATGGAACACAGCCGCTTCACTGTTATCCTGTGCCGGAATATGAAGTCCTGCCGCCGCCATAATCGAAAACAATCCGATAGTTTTAAGCGTTACTGTTTTACCGCCCGTATTCGGACCTGTTATGACAAGCGTATCATATTCGCCTCCAAGCATTATGTCATTTGCCACGACCTTCTCTTTGTCGATAAGCGGATGACGTGCTTTTTTATATCGTATGATACCCTTGTCGTTCAGTACAGGCTCATTTGCGTTCATATCAAGCGACAGTCTGCCCTTACAGAACATAAAATCAAGCTCCGTGACATACTTATAATCCACAAAAATTGTATGACTGTTTTCTGCAACAAGTGCCGAAAGTTCCGCAAGTATTCGCTCAATTTCCTGTTGCTCTTTCGTATGCAAATCACGGATTTCGTTGTTGTTGTTTACAACGCTCATAGGCTCGATAAACAGAGTTGCACCGCTCGCGGATGTATCGTGTACAATACCGTTTACTTCACCTCTGTATTCACTCTTTACGGGTATAACGTATCTGTCCGAACGCATTGTTACAATAGGGTCTTGCAAAAACTTTTTGTAATGCGTTGAGTGAATCATAGAATTAAGATTTTCCTTAATCTTGCCGTTTAGATTTCTTATTTTTCTTCTGATTGTGTTAAGTTCAGGTGACGCATCGTCGGCAATTTCATTTTCAGAAACGATACACGAATTAATTCTGTCCTCAAGTTGTTTTGCCGTTATGATAGCCTCCTCTATACCGTGAAGAATTGTACATTCTTCGGCTGATTCGTCTATATACGACTTCATACGTCTTGCTACATACAAAAGTCTTGATATGTTCATAAGTTCCTTTGTATGAAGTACACCGTCACGCTCTGTTCTTTTTACCGCTCCAAGCACATTTTCAACAGACAGATTTACCGGCGGTGAGCCGAGTTTTAATAAGGTTGACATTGCCTCTGTCGTTTCTTTCTGTGCCGCCCTTGCGTCATCCAATTCCGTATACGGAACTATTTCTTCAATGCGTTTTTTTACGTCTTTGCTCTCCGTATATGATGAAAGCCGTTCAAGTATCTTGTCAAATTCAAGCACTTTAAACGCTTTATTCTGTTTATCCATTTTACCTCTCCTATTTTATATAGAATATACTTTTAGATTAGAATACTCACCAATCATAGGCGCCATTTGTCTGAAACCTATTTTTCCGCCGCCTAAAACAGGACCGTATTCCTTTCCGTCGTCTTGCCATGAAAATACAGGCAAATCGTCAATTATAAAATCAATCTTACCGTCTTTTTTTACAAGCTTTATATGATAGCTTTCAAATGCGTCCTCACAATTCGGAATAGGGTCTGCACCTTGTACAACAAGATGAAAGCCCTTGCTTTTTCTTAAATTGCAGGTATGAAAACCTCTTTCCTCGTCCCACTTTCTGCGGAAATATGAAACATGGTACGCATTTATATCACCCGAATGATACAAATTATACTGTCCGTCCCTTTCCTGCAATGACGGATCAAACAAATCTTCACCGTTCACACCCTTTGCCGAAAAGAACAAAATCGCCAATCCCGGTTCTTCAATCGGTCTGAAATCCCACTCTATCTGTACATCTGACGGAAAGTCCTCGTTGCACCAATACACAAAGTTTGACTTTTGTCCCAAATCGGCAGACAACGCATTTTTCATACGCATTTTACCGTTTTCAAAATATATCTCGGCACTGCCCTCAAGAACGAAATCTTTTACGTCATTCTCGCAGGACAATTTGTTTTCATAAACTAACTTCATTGCTTTCAATCCTCCACAAAAAACTCATCTTAACCTATATTATATCAGCAATATTTACTAAATACAACACGAAATCAAAAAAAAGGATTGAAAAATCTGTGAAAATAGTATAGAATGATATATATATTTTTATGTAAAGCAATATAACATTGCGAGTGGACAATAAGGAGGTACATTATAATATGTGCGGTATAGTAGGATATATAGGTAAAAATCAAGCAGCTCCTATTTTGCTTGAAGGGCTGTCAAAACTTGAATACAGAGGATATGACAGTGCAGGTATTGCTGTTTACAATAATAATGAATTGGAAGTTGCTAAGTCAAAGGGAAAATTAGCGGTTCTTTCAGAAAAAATTGACGGCGGAAAAAAACTTGGCGGTAATATGGGTATCGGTCATACACGTTGGGCAACTCACGGCGAGCCGTCAGACGTAAATGCTCACCCTCACCTTTCACAATCAGGTCGTTTTGCCGTTGTTCACAACGGTATTATCGAAAACTACATTTCATTAAAGAAAAAGCTTGAAAGCAAGGGTTTTGAATTTATTTCGGAAACAGATACAGAAGTTATCGCTCACCTTTTTGAATATTACTACAAAGGCGATATAATGGATACAATGATTAAGGTTATCAACAGAGTTGAGGGTTCATATGCTCTTGGCGTACTTTGCGTTGACTACCCTGACCAATTTATCGCAGTAAGAAAAGCAAGTCCTATGATTGTCGGTCTTGGTGACGAAGAAAACTTTATCGCTTCGGACGTTACTGCAATTTTAAAGCACACAAGAGATATTTACTACCTTGAAGATAACGAAATCGTTGTACTTAAAAAGGACAGCGTAAAGGTTTACAATGCAGATAAAGAAGAAGTTAAGAAAGAAAAGTTCACGGTTGATTGGGACGTAAGTGCGGCTGAAAAAGGTGGCTATGAACACTTTATGATGAAAGAAATCGAAGAACAGCCAAAGGCTATCAGAGATACCATCAGTCCGAGAATTAAGGACGGCAAAATCGTTCTTGACGATATTTCTCTTACAGAAGAAGATATTAAGAATATCAATAAAATTTATATCGTTGCATGCGGCAGTGCATACCATGTAGGCGTTGTAGGCAAGTATGTAATCGAAAAGATGTGCCGTATTCCTGTTGAAGTACAGGTTGCGTCAGAGTTCCGTTACTGCGACCCTATCGTTGGCAAAGACGATCTTGTAATCGTAATCAGCCAGTCAGGTGAAACAGCCGATACAAAAGCCGCTCTTGAAGAGGCGAAAGCTCGCGGTGCAAGAGTGCTTTCAATCGTAAACGTTGTCGGCAGTGCCATTGCAAAAGCGTCTGATGATGTTATTTATACATGGGCAGGTCCTGAAATCGCCGTTGCAACAACTAAGGCCTACAGTACACAACTTACTGTTATATACCTTATCGCCGCATATATGGCTGATAAATTAGGTAAAATTTCTAAAGAAGAATATGCAGACTTTATTAAAGAAATTGAGTCACTTCCGGATAAGGTTGCTGAAATTCTTAAATCTAAAGAAGATGTTCAGTATCTTGCCTCAAAGTTCTATAATTGCCATTCAATATTCTTTATCGGCAGAAACCTTGACTATGCTGTATCTCTTGAAGGCTCACTAAAGCTAAAGGAAATATCATATATTCACAGTGAAGCATATGCCGCAGGTGAATTAAAGCACGGTACAATCTCACTTATTGAGGACGGTACACTTGTTGTAGCGCTTGCAACAGGCAAGAATTTGTTTGATAAAACAGTTTCAAATGTTAAGGAAGTTAAAGCAAGAGGTGCGGTTGTTATGGGCGTAACAACCGAAGAACATGAACATATGGACGACGTTGCTGACTATACTGTAAAAATCCCTGCAACGCACGAAATGTTACTTCCGTCACTTACAGTTATTCCGTTGCAGTTATTCGGTTACTATGTTGCATCATTAAAGGGCTGCGACATTGATAAGCCGAGAAACCTTGCAAAGTCGGTTACTGTTGAATAATCCTGACAGAAATATTTTTTGTGGTATAATAATAATTGATAGAGTGCCTGACAGGCTTTGAAGGTCAGACACTCTGTTTTTTTATTTATATTTAATTTGATGGGACGGTTTTATGCCGAACAGAAATAATCTTTTTTATGACGCTGTTAATACAGTCGCTCACAGTCACGTTAATTGTGCCTGCAATAACGCTTATCGCAACATTTATCCACATTTTTGCGGGACGTCGAGGCACCGCACACTCACTATATGGGTGGTCGATGACCGCCCCTACAAATATGCTATGACACCACACATACTTTCTTCGTAGGGGCGATCATTGGTCGCCCCTTAATTCGTATTTTACTTACCACCCCTCAGTCGTTTCACGACAGCTCCCCTCAAGGGGCGCCATTGTAGTGGCAGCCACTCATCATTTTGCATAAATAAAAAAAAGTTATTCTATTCTAAATTTTGCAAGTTGCATATTGACAAAACTTTATTTAGTGGTATAATTAAAGCATAGAAAACAGTTAGTTAAGACAACTAACCCCATAGATTGAGCGAAGATAAGACAAGGGTGTTTTATATTTTTAAATATAAAATGCCCTTTTTTCGTAAAATACTTATTGTTAGCTCAGCAAAACATTTTGATTGTACTTTTATTATATATGTGCATCAATAATTTCAGGAGGTATTATTATGGAAAACGGAAATGTAGCAGAAATTTTCGGTGAGAAGGTTTTTAATCTTCCTACTATGAAGGCAAGATTGCCTAAGGATATTTACAAATCATTGCTAAAGACTATCAATGACGGTTCAAAACTTGATATATCCGTTGCGGAAGTTGTTGCAAATGCAATGAAGGACTGGGCACTTGAAAACGGTTGTACTCACTACACTCACTGGTTTCAGCCAATGACAGGTCTTACAGCCGAAAAGCATGACTCTTTCATTCAGCCTACAGATGACAGAACTGTCATTATGGAATTCTCAGGCAAAGAGCTTGTTATGGGTGAGCCGGATGCGTCTTCTTTCCCATCAGGCGGACTTAGAGCAACATTTGAGGCAAGAGGTTATACAGCTTGGGACCCGACATCATTTGCATTCATTAAGGATCACTCATTGTACATTCCTACATCATTCGTTTCGTATACAGGTGAAGTTCTTGATAAGAAAACTCCTCTACTTCGCAGTGAGGCTGCAATCGACAAGGCTGCAAGAAGAGTTTTGGCTCTATTCGGTAAATTCCCTAAGAGAGTTGTTTCATATGTCGGTCCTGAACAGGAATATTTCCTTGTTGACAAAAAGCTTAGAAATAAGCGTAAGGACTTACTTTTAACAGGCAGAACTCTATTTGGTGCAAAGCCTGCAAAGGGTCAGGAAATGGACGATCACTATTTCGGTCAAATTAAAGAAAGAGTTGCAGCTTTCATGCAGGAAGTTGACGAAGAACTTTGGAAACTTGGCGTACTTGCTAAGACAAAGCATAATGAAGTTGCTCCTGCTCAGCACGAAATCGCACCTATTTTCTCAACAACAAACATTTCTTCAGATCACAACCAGCTTACTATGGAAGTTCTAAAGAAAGTTGCCGACCATCACGGTCTATACTGCCTACTACACGAAAAGCCATATGAAGGTATCAACGGTTCAGGTAAACACAATAACTGGTCAATCGGTACATCAGACGGCGAACTTCTTCTAAAGCCGGGTAAAAAACCTGAAGAAAACGTTCAGTTCCTATTGTTCCTTGCAGCAGTTATCAAGGCTGTTGACGATTATGCAGATTTACTTAGAGTATCTGTTGCAACAGCAGGTAATGATCACAGACTTGGTGCAAACGAGGCACCTCCTGCTATTATTTCAATGTATCTTGGCGACCAGCTTGCAGCAGTTGTTGACCAGCTAAAGAGCGGTAAGGGTGTTAAGTATGAGGCAGGTAAGCTAATCGAAACAGGTGTTGAATCACTTCCTGATATTGAAAAAGACACAACAGACAGAAACAGAACTTCCCCATTTGCATTTACAGGTAACAGATTTGAATTCCGTGCTCCGGGTTCAAGACAGTCAATCGCAGGTATCAATATCGTTATCAACGCAATCGTTGCCGAAACACTTACAGAAATCGCAGATCAACTTGAGGGCAGCAAGGACATTTCAAAAGATGCTCTTGAACTTGCAATCAAGATTTTCAAAGATCACGAAAGAATTATCTTCAACGGTAACGGTTACAGTGATGAATGGGTTGCAGAGGCTGAAAAGAGAGGTCTGTATAACTTAAAGACAACTCCTGACGCTATGCCTTACTTCGTAACTCAGAAGTCAATCGACTTGTTCACAAAACAAGAAGTATTTACTGATGTAGAAGTTAAGACAAGAGGCGAAATCATGATGGAGGATTACAACAATACACTTCATTTTGAAATGCTTACAATGCTTGAAATGGCTAAACAGGAAATTCTTCCTGCTTGCCTAAAATATACAAAGTTCGTTACAGATGATATTGCTTCAAAGAAAGCACTTGGTCTTGACGCTCCTAAGGAACTTGAAAAGGCTCAAAGACTTACAGAGCTTACAGAGGATCTTATGACTAAGATTGATACTCTTGACGCCGCTACAGACGTTCCTGACGTTGACGTATACGCAGTGGGTATGTATTATAAAGATACTGTTCTTCCTGCTATGGACGCACTTCGTGAAACAGCTGATACTCTTGAAACAATCGTTGCAAAAGAATACTGGCCGTTCCCAACATATACAGATTTACTTTATCTTGTATAATCTAAAGAAACTTCTTTCTTTGTTATAAATATAGTAGCAACAAAAAATCCGATGGAACAAACCATCGGATTTTTTCCGTTTCATGATTTTTTTATTTACAAACTCTGTTTTTTATGATATGATAATTATACCACACAAAACTAAATTATTTGGTATTATCGCACGCATTTTTAATTATGTTAAAAATGCAAGCTCTTTTTGCGTGCTTTTATACCGTAAAAAGTTTTGTGTGGTAACAATTCCGAGCTCTGCATTTTTTAAGCGTGGCTCAGAATTGTTGCCACGCTTTTTTTATTATTAAAATTTATATTATGGAGGTAAAAGATTATGAAAAAAAAAGTTTGTGGAATTATATTAATAATTTCAATTTTTATGACGTTTGTGCCGTATATATATGCGGCAACGGTAGTTGACAGCGGTACTTGCGGTGATAACGCAACATGGTCGCTCAACAGCAGTGGAACGCTGACAATCAGCGGTACAGGTGAAATTTATGACGGATATGGCGAAAATGCCGAGCAACCTTGGTATGATTTAAAAGACAATATAAAGTCGGTAGTCATAAACTATGGTATTACAAATATTCCATTCGCCGCTTTTCGTGATTTTCAAAACATAACAAGTATTTCACTTTCAAACAGTATCGAAAGAATAGAATTAGAGGCTTTTATTAATTGTACAAAGCTATCTGATGTATCAATTCCAGACAGCTGCAAATATTTAGCAAACGATGCTTTTGCCAGAACAAAATGGTATAACAACCAACCTAACGGAGTTGTTTATTGTGGAAACTTCTTATACACCTATAAAGGAACAATGCCGTCCAATACTTCTATTAATGTAAAAAACGGAACTATCGGTATTTGTGGCGGATTTTATAACGAATCAAATTTAGTAAGTGTTACTTTTCCAAATACGTTGGAATATATAGATAACAGTGCTTTTTCATATTGCACAGGACTTACATCTATAACACTTCCAAAAAGTTTAAAAAGTATCGGAGGCGGAGCTTTTTCTAATTGTCAGAATTTAAAAAACATTACTTTCCCCAACAATGTTGAATACATAGGTCGTTTAGCCTTTTCAGATACCGCATGGTACAACAACCAACCTAACGGTTTAGTATACTTAAATAATTGGTTAATCACATTAAAAGGAGATACCATAAAACAAGCAAATACTATAACCGTCAAAAATAATACAATCGGAATTGCGGTCAATGCCTTTGGAGATGATAAAAACTATGGATATGAAAATGGCGATGGTGCTCACGCTTCCACTATAAATTTACCAAACAGCATAAAATACATAAATGATAATGCATTTGAAAAGTGTCGCTATCTTACTAAAATTAATATACCGGACGGTGTTGAAACTTTAAATTGCTTTTCTCACTGCGAAAGACTTGCTTCAGTTAACATTCCCGACAGTGTAAAGAAACTTGGTGGATTTTATGATACAGCTATTACAAATATTACTATTCCACCGAATGTAAGCGAAATTATGCAAAGTGCGTTTCTTTACTGTTCATTGAAAGAAGTATTTATCCCCGTAAGCGTTACAAAGATAGATAATAGAGCTTTCTATGGATGTACGACTTTGACCGATGTGCATTACAGTGGAACAAAAGAACAATGGGATAAAATCAATATTGACACTCGGTACAACTCAAACGCACCATTGCTCAATGCTACAATTCATTTTGCAAAAGAAATCACAAATAAACCTGTAATAACAAGTTCGCAAGTCACAAAATCAAATAATACATATACTTTCAACGTAAATGTATCCGATGTAACAGCAGATTGTGAGTTAATTGTAGTTCTTTACAAAAACGGAAAAGTTGCAAATGTCAAAACAACTACTTTAACATCAAATACAACAAACAAAACTTTAAACTTGACGGCTACCAATGCCGACAGTGCAAAAATATTTATATGGGACAGTCTTAAAAATATGATACCTTTATGCAATGCCGTAACAAAAAATCTTTAATAAACATAAAATGCAGTGATTATAAAAAATCACTGCATTTTAATTTATATCTCTCTGTACTTTGCCTGACCTATTTCGTAAAGGTCGTTACCCTCGCAATCTATAAGCACGACTGCGGGAAAATCTTCAACTTCAAGTTTTCTGATTGCCTCCGTACCCAAATCGTCATATGCGACAACTTCGGCTTTTTTTATCGATTGTGCAATCAATGCACCTGCACCGCCGATTGCACCAAGATACACAACTGTATTACGTTTCATTGCGTCAACAACTTCTTTGCTTCTTGCGCCCTTACCTATCATACAGCCAAGTCCGTTATCTAAAAGCATTGGCGTATATGCGTCCATTCTGCCGGCTGTAGTCGGTCCGCAAGAGCCGATAACTTCGCCGGGTTTTGCAGGACACGGACCTGCATAATAAATCACGTTGTCGGTCAAATCTATCGGGAACGGTATTCCGTTTTTGAAATTTGTCGTCATTCTTTCGTGTGCCGCGTCACGCGCTGTGTATATTGTGCCTGTTATAAGCACGCTGTCGCCTGCTTTCAGGTCTTTAATTTTATCCTTTGTAAATGGTGTTGTGAGTCGTTTTTCCATTTATTCTCCCTCCACTAAAAAATCTTCTACACTTTTTAAAATATAGTTCGCCCCAAGTTTTTCAAAATAACCTCTTGCTCTCTCGCCTTGTATTCCCGTAAGCACCGCACAAAAGTCTGCGCCCATCGCCTGTGCCGCCAGAATATCCGCACCTGCGTCACCGACAACCAGTGTAGTCTTTATTTTTGCTTTATCATAATCGCCGTCAACAATGCGTTTATTGCTGTAATCAGTGCCGTAAAGCGCCTTTAGAAACATATATGGGTGCGGCTTTGTAAGTGCATTGTTGTTAAGCTCTTTTTCAGCCTCGACAACATTATCATAATTGCAAAGTCCGTTTTGTGCAAAATACTGCTTTATCCCCCAATTTTCAATCGGCGGCAGCATTTCTATATACGGTCTGCCTGTACCTGTACACACGCGTTTATTTCGGCTTAAAAGACTCATTATTGTAATAAGCTTATTCTTATCGACAATCGGTTCTTCCTTATATAAAAGCCCCGTTTTGCCCGTATTAATCGGTATATAGCCAAAAGTCTTTTCAAACAGTTCATCACCAAGAAACCACGTCTGAAATATATCTCGCATAGTCGTCCACATAGTTCCGTTGCGTTTCAGCCATTCATAGTCAAAACCTGTTTTTTCGGCACATTTAATTGCAAGATTATCGTATTCATCAATAATATTGTCTGACAATGACTTTGCATATTCAAGCACTCTGTCAAAATAATTCCAATCATTTTTTCCGTTGCATATCCATGCTATAAGCACCGTCACATAACCTAAATCCCAATTTGAATTAACGCCCTTGCCTTTTAAAATGCTTATCAGCTCATCGTCTGAAAAAACGCGGCTTCGGATTTTTGAAATATTTTGCATACACTCTGCGGCATTAATTTTTTGACCGCTGTTGTAATTCAGATATTCCCAGACAGTGAGTGCCGCACAATTCCAATAATTCTGTTCACTTGTTATAACACCGTCCATATCAAATATAACGGTATCGTATTTACCAAGAAATTTTGCGAGTTTCATATTTTTAATACTTTGTTCCTTTCAGATTTTATCTGTTTTCAGAAATAGGGACACTAAATTTTAGTGTCCCTATTTAGTGTCCCTAATATTATTCTATTACCCAATCAATTTTTCCGGCTACACCGCTTGTTTTGCCCTTGCGGCTTTCAGACACTTCAAATACCTTATTCAAAGCACTTCCGAAACTACGGTATATTGCCTCCCAAATATGATGTCCGTTATGACCTTTTACAAGGTCAATATGAAGTGTACACATAGCCCCCTGTGCAAAGCCTTCAAGGAATGTTTCCAAATCCTCCGTATCCATTCCCTCGACTTTTTCACTAAGCTCAATACCGTGATAATCAATATCGCAATACGCTCTTGATTCAAAGCTCAACGCACATTCCGCTTTTGCCTCATCTATAATACCGACTGCGTCACCGAAACCTCTCGCACCGTCTGTACGGTCGATATATTCCTTTGCCGCCTTACCAAGTGCAATACCTAAATCTTCACATATAACGTGTGTCAAAACAAATTCATCAAGCTTTAAGTCAACATCAATATTGACCTCACCGCGCCATGCAATATGCTCAATCATATGATTTAAAAACGGTATAGGTGTCTTTATGTACTTTCTGTAATCCTTTTTAAGCGGTGCAAAATCAAGCACAACGTTCATTTCTGATTCGGTTGTTTTTCGGGTAACTTTTATCTTTTCCATAGTGGTATCCTCTTATAATAATAAATTCAAAATTGTTTTCATAGGTATCAATTTTGATTTTGAATAATTTCAAAATTGTTCGCATATGGGACGACAGGTCAGCGACGACGTATGCTGATACTTCAAGCTGACGGGAGTTTCATAGGCGTCAATTTTGGAATTATTTTCTTTCTTTGACGGCTAAACCGTGCGTGTCAAATCCTTCGACCTTTGCAAATCTGTAAGCGTAATCTCTTACATTTTCAAAACCGTCTTTTGACGCATAGCCTACTGATGAACGCTTTAAGAAGTCTTGAACACTTACTGATGAATAAGTCTTTGCAAAACCGCCTGTCGGCAAGATTGCGTTAGGACCTAAAACGAAATTACAAAGTGTTACAGGTGTGTAATCGCCAAGAAGAATTTCACCTGCATTCTTAATCTTAGGAAGTGTATCAAAAGGCTTTTCTGTCATAACTTCCATATGTTCAGGTGCGTATTCGTTTACGAAATCGATTGATTCGTCAAGCGAATTTGTAAGAATTACACCGCCGTATGTTGTAAGGTTTGTTTCTATAAATTCTTTTCTCTTCGGAGAAATCTTTTCAAGCTGTCTGTTTACAATCGGAACAACCTTTTCAACAAGTTCCTTTGAGTGAGTAACAAGAAGTGCAGCACTGTCAGGGCCGTGTTCAGCCTCAATCATCCAGTCAAGAGCAACCTTTTCAGGGTCAGCCTTTTCATCTGCAAGAACAATAATTTCACTCGGACCTGCCGGCAAACCTGCGTCAATATGGTTTGCAAGAACTCTCTTTGCGGCAGTTGCATAACTGTTACCCGGACCAATAATTTTATGACACTTAGGAATTGTTTCAGTACCGTATGCAACGGCTGCAACGGCTTGAATACCGCCTACTTTATATATTTCAGTGATACCGATTATCTTTGCCGCAGCCAAAATAGCGTCGTCAACTTCACCCTTTTCATTCGGAGGTGTTACAACAACAATCTTAGGAACTTTCGCAACAACTGCCGGTATACCAAGCATACACAAAACTGATGGGAATGAACCCTTACCGTGAGGAACATACAGACATACGTCAACTATTGGAGTAGTCTTTTCGCCTACCATAAGTCCGTCATCGACCATAGTAAACCACATTTCCTCCGGAAGTTGCTTTTCATGGAAATCGTATATGTTCTTATAAGCATATTCAATAGCCTCTCTTGTTTCCTTATCAAGGTTATTGTAGCCTGCCTCTATCTCTTCAGGTGTTACTTTCATTTTATCAGCAGTAAGCTGTACACGGTCAAACTTTGCAGTATATTCCAATACTGCCTCGTCACCACGTGCCTTGACATCATCAGAAACTTCTTTGGCAACTTTCATTTGTTCTGTAATATCAAGCTCTGCACGTTTCATTATGAAATCATACTGCTCTTTTGTCATTTTTGAAAGTTCATAAATATTCGGGTTCATTGTCTTCCTCCTAAGTTTATTTGTTCAAGAAATCTTTCATCTTTTCTGCAAAAGATTTCTTTTGTTTATAATTTTTATCTTCTTCAAATTCACGCAAAAGTTCTTTTTGCTTTGAATTAAGGTTTCTCGGCACTTCTACGTTTACGGTAACGTATTGGTCGCCTCTTACCTTACTTCTGATTGACGGAATACCTCTGCCCTTCATTCTGAATTTTGAACCTGTCTGAGTTCCCTCAGGGATTTTCAGCTCAACAGGGCCGTCAAGTGTAGGTACTTGTACGGTTGCACCCAAAGCAGCCTGTACAAATGATATAGGCATATCTATAAATACATTTGTTCCCTCACGTTTAAACATCTGATGCGGATGTACTCTTATTGTAAGAAGTAAGTCGCCGTTAGGACCGCCTTTATCGCCGGCCTCGCCTTTACCCGAAAGTTGAATTGTCTGACCGTCATCAATACCTGCCGGAATATCAACTTCTATCTTCTTCGACTTTCTTACCTTACCTGTACCGCGACAGTCCGGACAAGGATCTTTTACAATCTTACCTTCACCGTGACAGTGCGGACAAGTCGTAACGTTAGTCATATAACCCAGTACAGTTCTTTGTTGTGTACGGATTTGACCTGTTCCGTGACAATGCTGACAAGTTTGTGCAGTCGTACCCCTTTTAGCACCGCTGCCGCCGCAAGTTTCACATTTTTCCTGTGCCTGTATACTCATTTCTCTGTGACAGCCGAATGCCGCTTCTTCAAAAGTTAGATCAATAATCTTACGAATATCAGCACCGCGTTTTGGTCCGTTTCTTCTTTGACCGCCGCCGAATCCTCCGAAACCGCCTCCGAAGAAATCGCCGAATATATCGCCAAAGTCAAAACCGCCGCCGTTAAAGCCACCGCCGCCCGCTCCGAAGTTCGGGTCAACACCTGCGTGTCCGAATTGGTCGTATTTACTTTTCTTTTCAGGGTCAGAAAGCACTTGATAAGCCTCGTTTACCTCCTTAAACTTTTTCTCCGCCTCTTTATTGTTCGGATTAAGGTCAGGATGGTATTTCTTACTCATCTTTCTGAATGCCTTTTTTATTTCATCATCAGAAGCACCCTTTGAAACTCCGAGCACCTCATAATAATCTCTTTTTTCAGCCAATTTTTTCACCTACCTATGATATTATACTACAATATTTTAGTTTTGTAAAGTGTTAATACAAAGGCTCTGTTAAAAGCCTTAAAAGGACGGACATTTGTCCGTCCTTTTAGCGTTTTCATTATTATTGTTGATTGTTATCGTCGTTGTCAACTTCTCTGTAATCAGCCTCATAAACACCGTCATCATTTGGTGCACCCTGTTGTGCATTAGGATCACCCTGCGGATTAGCTTGCTGATACATTTGCTGTGCAACTGCGTAGAACTTTTCTTGAAGTTCGTCTGTAGCCGCCTTAATAGCTGCCGAGTCTGTACCCTTTAGAGCCTCTTTAACCTTGTTTACTTCAGTTTCAACCATTGACTTTGTATTATCGTCAATCTTATCACCTGCGTCTTTAACAGCCTTTTCACATTGATATACAAGTGATTCTGCGTTGTTTCTGATTTCAACTTCTTCTTTACGCTTTTTATCTTCTTCAGCGTACTTTTCAGCCTCTTTAACAGCTCTGTCAATATCTTCGTCACTTAGGTTAGAAGATGCTGTAATAGTAATCTTCTGTTCATTGCCTGTGCCAAGGTCTTTAGCGCTTACGTTTACGATACCGTTTGCGTCAATATCGAATGTAACTTCAATCTGTGGCACACCTCTCGGAGCAGGAGCAATTCCTGTTAGGTTGAAACGTCCCAAAGTCTTGTTATACTGAGCCATTTCTCTTTCACCTTGAAGAACGTGTACTTCAACAGAAGTCTGACCGTCTGCGGCAGTTGAGAATATTTGTGATTTGTTTGTAGGGATTGTTGTATTTCTTTCGATAAGCTTTGTAAATACACCACCCATTGTTTCGATACCAAGTGAAAGCGGTGTAACGTCAAGTAGAAGAACGCCTGTTTCTTCACCGCCAAGTACACCTGCCTGTCTTGCAGCACCTACTGCAACACATTCGTCAGGGTTGATACCCTTATTAGGCTCTTTGCCCATTTCTTTCTTAACAGCCTCTTGTACAGCAGGAATTCTTGAAGAACCGCCGACAAGAAGGACTTCATCGATTTGTGATGCGTTAAGAGCTGCGTCATTCATAGCGTTTCTGATACATGTAAGTGTTCTTGCTACAAGGTCAGCTGTAAGTTCATCAAACTTAGCTTTTGTAAGTGTAATATCCATATGCTTTGGACCTGTTGCGTCAGCTGTGATGAATGGAAGATTAATGTTTGAAGTTGTTGTTGTCGAAAGTTCAATCTTTGACTTTTCAGCAGCCTCTTTTAATCTTTGCATAGCCATCTTATCTGTTGAAAGGTCTACGCCCTCTGTTTTCTTAAATTCGTCAAGCAAGTAGTTGATAATTGCCTGGTCGAAATCGTCACCGCCAAGGTGAGTATCACCGTTTGTTGAAAGAACTTCAAATACTCCGTCATCAATATCAAGGATAGATACATCGAATGTACCGCCGCCAAGGTCGTATACCATTACTTTCTTACCTGTGTCGCTTACGCCGTATGCAAGAGCTGCGGCAGTAGGCTCGTTGATAATTCTCAAAACTTCAAGACCTGCAATCTTACCTGCGTCCTTTGTAGCCTGACGCTGTGAGTCGTTGAAGTAAGCAGGAACTGTGATAACAGCCTGTGTTACAGTTTCACCAAGATAGCTTTCTGCATCTTGCTTTAACTTTGTAAGAATCATTGCCGAGATTTCTTGTGGTGTATAAGCTTTACCGTCGATTGTAACTTTTTCGCTTGTACCCATTTTTCTCTTAATTGACATAATTGTTCTGTCAGCATTTGTTACGGCTTGACGCTTTGCAACCTGACCTACAATTCTTTCACCGTCTTTTTGGAATGCAACAACTGAAGGAGTTGTTCTTGCACCTTCGCTGTTAGTGATAACATTAGGGTTACCGCCTTCCATAACAGCCACACAACTGTTTGTTGTACCTAAGTCTATACCTATAATCTTTCCCATTTTTAATTCCTCCTAATTTATAATTAATTTGCTACTTTTACCATACTGTGTCTGACTACTCGGCCGTCCTTATATATGTAGCCTTTCATCAAATCCTCGACAACTGTGTTGTCGTCTATCGTTTCATCTTCAATGTGCATAACCGCATTATGAAGATTAGGGTCAAATTGTTCACCCTCTGCCTTAATCGGCGTAACGCCCAACTTTGAAAGTGTTTCATTGAACTGTTTTAAAACCATTTCAATACCGTCTTTCATTTTTTGACCGTCCTCCGACTGAACTTCAGTCGCAAGCGCTCTTTCAAGGTTGTCGCCTATCGAAAGAATTGCACCGACCGTATCAATTACCGCGTCACCGTAACGCATATCTTTTTCACGCTGCGAACGCTTTTGGTAGTTGTCATATTCGGCATACAGACGCATATATTTATCAGTCTGTTCTTTCAGCTTTTCTTCAAGGACTTCCTCGTTTGACTTTTCTGCCTCTTTAGGTTCAGCCGTTTTTTCTGTTTCTTTATCTAATGTCTCCTCATTGACTTCCTCATTCTTCTTAGCCATCTGATTACCCCTTTCTCTACTCATCACTTATATATTCGTTGAGTATTTTATCTATTTCATTTGAAATAAGGTCAAGGCTTGCAAAAACCTTTGAATAATTCATTCGTTTAGGTCCGATAACTCCGATTTTTCCGGCTTTTTTATTGCCGAGTGAATAATTGATAGTTACCAATGAGCAATCCTGCAATATTTCAAAATCGTTTTCTTTACCGATTTTAGCCTCAATTCCGTCAGCGTCGCTTGAGGCAACAAGCTTTTTCAAATTTTCTTTGTCATCAAGGAAAGTAAATATCTTTTCCGCTTTTTCAACATCGTTGTATTCGGGATATTTCAATATTGACTTTGCATTGTTGACATATATTTCTGTTTCACTGCTGTCCGTTATCGTTTCATACACAAAGTGCATTATATCAATCAAAACTTTCGGATGAAGTGAAAGTCTGTTTTCAATATCTTTTTGAATATCCTGTATCTTATCAAACGTTATCTCTCCGGCTTTAAGTCCGGCAAGATGTTCGTTTAATATATTTGCAAGTGACATACACGTTGCACTGTCAATGTCGATATTCATTACCTTGTTTCTTACAGTTCTTGTTACAACAATAAGCATTACCGTTTGCGTGGCAATCGGTACAAGGTCAATCTTGTTAATTTCAAATTCCTGCTCCTTAGGCGCTGTAACAACCGTTGTATATTCGGTAAGATTTGACGCTATTGCACCGGCATATCTAATCAGCTTTTCAAGCTGACTGACACGCGTTTCAAGTACGCTTTGCAGCTGTGCAACTGCCTCCATACCTATCTTATACTTCCGCATAAGCGAATTAACGTAAAATCTGTATCCCTCATCTGACGGAATACGTCCCGCCGAAGTATGCGGTTGTATCAGATAACCCATTTCTTCAAGGTCTGCCATTTCATTACGGATTGTTGCGCTGGACAAACCCAAGTTTTCCTTTTTGGAAATCGACCTTGAACCGACAGGTTCAGCAGTGCCTATATATTCATCAATGATTGCTTGCAGGATTTTTCTTTTTCTGTCGTTCAAATCCATATACAAACATTCCTTTCTATCTTTAAACAAGATGTCATATAAGCATTTTCTTGTTAGCACTCATACACCTTGAGTGCTAACAATTATAAGATACCACTATTATACCCGATTGTCAAGTGATTAATATAACTTTTCATAAAATGTTCATAAATTATCCCATATTGCCAAATTTCTTATACAAACTCGCACAAAATCGAGTTTGACACGTTAATCCCGTCCAATGTAAGACTGTATCTTCCGTCAATATATTGCATAAGTCCGAGCTTTATAAATTTATCAAATTCACTAGCGAATACATCATTTATATCCTTGCCGAAACGCGACTTAAAATCAGTTTCGCTCACTCCCCTGTTCATACGAAGTCCGGTAATCATAAATTCTGCTATCTTATCATTTTCGGTCAATTCAATTACTTCCTTTTCCGCACCGCCGATATATTCGTTTATGTCGGACGTGTTGTAAAAACGGCAGTTTCCGATATATGAATGTGCCGCCGTACCTAAGCCGATATACTCCTCACCTGTCCAATACTTCACGTTATGCCTGCACTCGTATCCGTCCTTTGCGAAATTCGATATTTCATATTGCTTAAAGCCGTTCTTACTGAGAAAATCGACTGTATACATATACATTTCTCTGTCAGTATCTTCATTCGGAATATCAAGCAGTCCTTTTGAATATTCCTTTTCAATAGGTGTTCCGTCCTCTATTATAAGACTGTATGCCGATATATGCTTTACAGGCAAGCTGACAGCTGTGTTTAAAGTATTTTTTAAGCTCTCAAATGTCTGTGACGGAAGTGCGGTCATAATGTCAAGATTTATATTTTGAAAACCCATTTTATCTAAATGACAAATTGTATTATATGCCGTCTTTGCGTCGTGTATTCTTCCGATTTTTTTCAGTTCATCATCATTGAACGATTGTACACCTACGCTTATGCGATTTATACCGCCGTTTAACATTGCTTTAATTTTATCATCATCTATTGTTCCCGGATTTGCCTCTGTCGTAAATTCGCAGTCACTTGCAGCGTCAAATACATCAAAACACATTTTCGTAACTTCTTCGATTTGTTTCGGTGTTAAAATTGACGGTGTACCGCCGCCGATAAATATCGTATCAATTTTTTCTCCCCTGTATTGTTCCGCCTCACGCTTTAGCGCGTCAACGTATTTGTCCGCCGTATCCTCCATACACGGAAATGATACAAAATCACAATACTTGCATTTTTGTTTGCAAAACGGTATGTGAATATAAAGTCCTTTCATAAGTCACCTCAATAAAAAAAGGACTTAACAGTCCTTTTTTATTCAATTCAATATTAATGTTCGTGTCCGCAGTCGCAGTCGTCATCGTCACAATCGCAATCAAACTCAAGTTCGATTTCTTCGTGACAGTTCGGACATACGATAGCGTTATCATCGTCAATCATATCAAAATCAATCATAACGTCTTCACCGCAGTTCGGACATTGAATTTCAAAATAATCATTTCCGTCACTGTCGTAATCATCGTCATCATAATCGTCGATATAATCATCGTCGTCATCGTCATCATAATCGTCATACTCATCGTCACCGTACAAATCGTCGGCAATTTCAAGTACACAATCATCAAGCTCGTCAACAACATCTTCAACATCATCAACTCTTGAGTTTAATTCTTCAATAGTATCAGCCATTTCAGACATAACATCAAGCAATTTGATAATAAGCTTACCTTCGTCACTCTTTGGGCTAAGGTCAAGACCGTCTGCATAACCCTTTAGATATGAAACTTTTTTAATTAAATCTTCCATAATTAATCTCCTTTCATTCAAAAGGCTGAAAGAAAATTGTTCACAACACAAAATAAGTGCCGTGTGCGATTTTATTCAGACTTATTTTACTCTTTCCATGTATTCGCCTGTTCTTGTGTCTACTCTGATAACTTCGTTCATATCAACGAATAGAGGTACTTGAATTGTAGCACCTGTTTCAAGAGTAGCAGGCTTTGTAGCGTTTGTAGATGTGTTACCTGCGAAACCAGGTTCTGTATCAACGACTTCAAGTTCAACGAATGTAGGCGGTTCAACACCGAATACGTTACCCTTGTAAGACATAACCTTACATACGTCATTTTCCTTAACGAACTTCATTTGTTCTTCGATTTCTGACTTAGCAATGTCAAGCATATCGAATGTTTCGTTGTCCATAAAATGATAGAAATCGTCATCACCGTATGAATAAGCCATATCCTTTCTGTCGATATGAGCTTCTTCAAACTTTTCTGTAGGTCTGAATGTCTTTTCAACGACACCGCCGCTGATTATGTTCTTAAGCTTTGTTCTTACGAAAGCAGCACCCTTACCAGGCTTAACGTGCTGAAATTCTACGATTTGAAATACATTACCTTCGTGTTCAAAGGTTCTGCCATTTCTAAATTCACCAGCTGTAATCATAAATTAATCCTCCTGAATCTTTTGTAATTTAATATTAATAATTATATTTTAATATATTTTGTCTAAAAAATCAAGTATTTATTAGTTTTTTTTCCTTTTTATTATTACAGCTTTAAAACTTGTAAATTAATAAAATGATATTAGCGTACTATCGCCGTTCTGCTATCGGCATCCCAATCTACGTCATATCCCATATTTTCCGAAAGGAAGCGCAGCGGTACCATTGTTTTGCCGTTTACGAGTCTTGCGGGCACATCCATTTTAGCGGGTTTATTATTTATTCTCGCGTTGACGTTATCGATTGAGAATGTCACTGCCTTATTATCAACCGTTGCTGTTGCTGTCTGAGTTTCACTATCCCATTCAACATCTGCTCCCATTTGCTCGAACAAAAATCTCATAGGCACAAGCGTGCTGCCGTCCTCGATAACCGGCGGTACGTCAAAGCCGAGAATATTACCGTTAAACTCAATATAAGGCGTATCCGACGGGCATTTTTCATTTAATACATCTTCAATATCTGCCATATCATATTCTATTAATCTTTTTCTTGTCTGTAAAACAAGTTTATCTTTCCACAAAGTACAATTAAAAATATGTTCATCATCACTGTCTGCAGGGATTGCTATATCAACAGAATATACACCGTCACGAGATATTCTGAATGTATCAACATTATCATATTGTGTTTCAACATAGATATTACCCTTTGCTTTATAGTAACATGTTATAGGTCTTTCTTGCACAACTTTAATTAAATCCGACTTATTTTTTTCTATGAACATATCTTTTACTTCAAATCTGTAATCACTTGCATTAAAATTTACCAACTCTCCTTGAAATACAAGATAATTTCTGCCATTGCTTTGTGGCATACTACTCCTTTCATTATCAATTTGCCAATCAATTGCATCATAAGAATAGTAAATAGTATTTTTACTTTCAAATTCTTGTGGTCCTAATTGTGTGTATTCCTGTGTTTCAATATAATAAATACCGTCTATATATTCAAAATCGGTTAACGGTTTATCCAACTGAAATTCGCTTACCAAATTAAAATTTTCATCAAATGTATATATTGGTTTAATTATCGGACCATGTGTTCTTGTCATTTTATCTATAATTATAGAAGGGGTGAAAATTTCATCATATACAATATATTTATCCCCATAATGCTTAATGTTTGTCATATACTGGTGGCGAATTTTTCTACGTACCTCATAGCTAAGATCCATATCACTCCACTCTACCAAATCATCGGATTTTGTAAATTTAGTATCAAAGAGAGAGCATTGTATAAATTCAGTACCCGTCCACCAAAAGAAGTTCCCTTCTTGATTTGACAGAACATGTATATTATGGTAGTCAAAATAAGCATCTCTAATCTTATCATAACTATTTGCTTTTAAAACTACTGTTTCTGCATTGGCACTTAATGTTGTTGATAATAAAATAATAAATAATAATCCTATCATAAACTTTTTCATTCTTTTATCCTCCCCAAAAAACAAAAAAGGTGCAAAGTCTTATTTGTTGTCAAAGACTTTACACCCTTTAATAAATCATTATGTCCTATGCTGTTTTGTTTAATTCAGCCTTTAACTGATTGATTTTACTATCTATTTTTTCATCAAGTCGATTTTCAATGTAATCAATAACGTTTATTTCGGTTTTACGGTTAAATTTAACATCATTCTTTAGTATCTTTACATCTGATTTAATAATTGTAATGTCATCTTGCATTGCATCAAGTCTTGCATCCATTTTATCAAGTCTATCATTAATAGGTTGCAAATTAGACTGTATACTTGTTTGTATTAATTCTTGAATTGCCTGTAAATCATTTTTATCTAACATATTTTATCCCTCCTAAAAAATCACTTTCACACTACTATATAATCATTATAACATATATTTTTCAAACTGTAAATACTTTGTCAGTTAAAAACTGCAAGATACATTATCTCGTGCAATGCGATTGGATATATTCGTCAAGTATTTTTGCCGCAAGACCGACTTTATCTTCGCAAGTGCGTTTCTTATAATATTCTTCTGTTCTCTTTGACGGAACGGGACTGTTATCTTTTCCGTCAAGACCTAAAAGTTCTCGGCATATAATAGAGCCTGTTTCCGCTTTAAATTGGTTTGCAAGTTCCTGTACAAGTGCATAGGTATCTTTTTTACCCTCATAATCCTTTGCGTCGTCATATCCGTACAAAATTCCGACAACCATAAACATTCCCGTTACAGCACCGCAAACTTCTCTCATTCTGCCCATTCCGCCGCCGAATGATGACGCAAGTCTTAACGCCGTCTTTTTATCCATTCCCATCAAGTCGCTAAACGCCGCCACCATTGCCTGTGAGCAGTTGTATCCCTCTTTAAATGCCTGTCTGGCAAGTTCTTCTCTTTTGTTCATATTAATCACCTTACGTTTTTATTCTAATTATACCACACCTGTCAAATAAAAAAAACTGCGAGTATTGTTACCCGCAGTTTTTCGCATTTATTCAGCTGTCAAACTTTCATATTCAGCCTGTGTAATCGGCATTACAGTACCGTGACGATATGTACCGTCAAACGAGAAGTCTGAATCTGCCGTAAATTCACCCTTTGTAATATCGGTTGTTACAAAAGGCTTATAGCCCTTACTCTTTGAGAAGTAGTCAAGAAGTAAGCACCACTCATTTTTACCATTTAATTTATAAATTGTAGGACCTTCATAGCCTGTCATACTACCCAAATTATAGCTTGCAACATCTTTCCAATCACCGCTTAGAGATGTACACTCCTGCATTGTGATACTTGATTTTGCCTCATTCTTTGTAAATCTGTAATATGTACCCTCATGGTCGATAATAGTTGTATCAATAACCGCATTAGGCTCTTCTATATACAATTCAGGAGCAGAGAATGTCTTAAAGTCCTTTGTATAACTTCTGTAAATTCTGTACTTTTGGTAACTGTCGTCACTTACAACCGACGCCCAGAATACCATATACTCATCTTTTTCAGGGTCATAGCAAGCCTCCGGCGCCCATGTACAACCGGCATTGTCATTATTAATCTTTACAAGGCTTGCCTCGCTCCAATTAACAAGGTCACTGCTTTCCCATACAACAATGCTCTTTGAGCCTTGCTGTGCGGCGGCTGTCCAGTTATTCTTTAAGTTATAGACGCTTAGGTCTGTTGCGATAATAAAGAACTTACCGTCCTCACCGCGAAGAATATATGGGTCACGAACGCCCTGTGTACCGACATTACTTGTCAAATACGGTTGCTTATTATTAAGCGTTGTCCATGTCTTACCGTCTTTTGATACTGAGAAATAGATTTGTTCACGAGTTGCGTCCTCTTGTGTATCAACGAAGTGAACAAACAAGTACGCACTCATATCATCAAGGTTCTTAATATTAATTGTCTTTTCCACTTTTTCTTTTCTGTTGTTCCGTCTGATAATGTTGCTGTTATTTTATACTTACCTACTTCAAGATTATCAAAACTGCCTGTCGCATTTGTCTGCTCTGTTCCGACTGCCGTACCGTCTGAATCAGCCAATGAAACCTTTACGGCATACTTATCTTTCGCCGAATCATAGTCACTTGCATAAACGATTTTATTTCCGTCGGCATATGCTTTGAAACTGTCAATAACCGCTGTATATCCCAATACAGTTACATCAAAGTTTCTTGTAAATTCAACACCGTCTTTTGTCATTTTTGCAGTCAACGTAGCTGTTTTTGTTTCGTCACTTCTTGTAATCTTACCTGCCGTTGTAACAACAGCAGCGTCTGAAGTTGACCAGGTAACACCCTCTTGCGTTGGGATTGTAATATCTTCCGTAACGGCTGTCAAATCACCCAAATCAAGTGAATTTAAAGGATTTTCGTAAGCATAGTTATAGATTACAAAATCATCTATATAACCTGTTGCGAATTCACCTGTACCCCAGTTAGCCTTACCGATATATGCAACTGAATTTTTGCCGAGCATATCCGAGATATTAACTGTTGAATCAACACTGCTTGTTCTTGTTCCGTTTACATAAACGTCCGTTACGCCGTCAGCAATCGAAATGATTACATCGTTCCATTCATTTGTGTTATATGCACCTGTTGCCGACTGACTTCTTGTACCGGAGTTATTATATCTTTCGGATGTAAGTGTGCCGTTGTTTGTCATTGCACCAAGATACTGTTCCTTTTGATATGTCTGTGCACTGCCGTTTGGTGCGGCAAAGAACCACCATGATGTTGTTGTGGTTGTCGGCTTAACCTTAAATGAAATCGTAATATTTTTCTGACCTGTCAAAAGCGAATTGCCGTTTGCGTCTGTAAGCGTAACAACCGTTCCGCTTGTTCCGTCAAACTGAATACACTTCTTATTGTCAACCGTAACAAATTTCGGTGTACCTGTTGCCTTGCCGTATGATGATGTACTTGTTAAGTCGCCGTTATCAAAATTCATATTGATAAGCTCGCCGCTTTCAGGAACTGTCGGTGCTGCGGTTGGTTCAGGAGTCGGCGTCGGTGCCGCCAACTCACTGCTGTATGATATTACATCTGCGTCAAAGTTATCATATGAAACAACTCTTCCTCTTGCACCGTTGTATGAACCTGTTAATTCAAGCGATTTAACACTTATAGGTGTGCTTATTGTTCCTGTGTAGCTTACATCAGTCTCACCGCCAGTAAAGCTTACGCTTGCCGAACCTGTTCCGTCTATTATGATTTCTACCTTTTTATTAAATCCCGTATTGTTTGCGTACTTCTGTGATGAAGTCTGCCAACCGTTTGCACCTCGAAATGCACCGTTTCTGATATCAGTTGATTTACATTGGATTACAGGTTTTTCCGATACATCGGCAAGTACATCTGTTCCGCCGATACGCATTTGATTAAGATTATATCCGCCGCCTGTGATTGTAAATCCTACAACCTCGTTGCCGTCTGCGTCTTTAACAGAGAATGTATTTTCCTTACCGTTCTGCTCCCAACCTGCGAACATATCAAATGTAAGTCTGAACTTATCCTTGCTTGTAAGCGTCTGTGCCTGTGAAAGTTCTGCTTTTGCAGTTGCTTTAACAGGAACAAATACGTTACCGAATCTTTCAAGACCTGTTGCATACACTTGATTTCCGTCTGCCGACAAATCTCCTGCACTTGCATTAAAGATATTTGTTGCATTTTCAAAATCATCGCTCATTTCATCAATATCCGTAACGCTCGGAGCTCCGTCTGCCATTTCCTCTGACGGAGTTGCGTCAATCAAAAATTCTGCAATATTTGTCATATTGGTGTCGTTAGTGTATCTGAAGTAACGATATGCGTTTTGATCAGCCAAATCTGTACTGCTTATTGTTGTGTACTGACCTGACGGAATCGCCGTACTGATTGTATACAAATCTGTCCATGTTATGCCGTCGTTTGAAGCCTGAACTTTACCGCCTACAGTTTTTTCAGGCATACCGTTTCCGCTTCTTGCGGCAAGTTTTACGTTATTCACTTTAACCGTATTACCAAAATCATACATTACATAACCGTTTTGTAAACCGTCAAAGTATGTATTAAAGTCGCCGTCTGCCGCTTTGCGATAATCATCAGCATCTTTTGGTGCGGTTGTGGCATTTCCCCATGAAGCAGTTCCGCTTAGAGTATACATTGTTACATTAATATCTTTTGTAGCCTTAACGTCACCGATTGTCACCGTTATTGTAACCGTTCCTGCCGACACGCCTGTTACTGTACCGTCCTGTGAAATAGTTGCAACTTTTTCATCGCTTATGCTCCAAACAGGTGTACCCTCTGCATTTGTGTCAAGAGTATATTGTGATGTCTTACCTACACCTATACTTGCCGCACCTGAAATTGTTGCATAAGTAGTTATGTAATAAGTTTTTGAAGTCGTGTAGTCCCCCACCTTAGCAATGACATTTACCTTACCCGGTTTCTTCGCCTTTATAAGACCTGTTTGAGAAATTTCGGCAATACCGTTTTTGGCTGATTCATCGTCTATCGACCATGTAACATCACCTTCCATATTTGTGCCAAGAGTAAGTTGCAACTCCTCACCGCATCTAATCTCGTTTCCTCCGCCTATGATAGCAGCGTAATCTATTCCGCCTTTTGAAACAGTGCTTATTACATTTGCTTTCGGAGTAACTCCATCCCACACCATAAATTTGAATGTACAGTCTGTAAAGTCACCTGTTAGTTCTCCTGTCGGTTGGTTTACCGTAACAGCTTTTAGTAAACCGTTCTTATCATACACTGCAAAATATTGGTTATATCCGTTCAATGTTTCGCTCGGTGTATAGCTGTATTTCAAACCTGTGCTTGTAGGTTCAAAACTTGTAACCTTTGCGCCTGTTTCAATCAAATATGTTGTTACTGTATTTGCTTTTAGAGTTGTTGTAAGAGTTTTTCCGTCAAGTAGGGCACCGTCTTTGATTTCTGCCCACTTTTCGTTGCCTTGCATATCCGTTCTGATTTCTCTTACATTTGTGCCTATCGTACTAAATCCCGAAAGGTCAAATTCATAATCCACATCAGATGAATTTGAAGCGTTGTTTGCTACAATTTTAATATCACCTGTATTTTTGTTGTATGCGGCAAGTGTGTTTGCCGATGATGCGATAATTGTGTCACCCGGATTTATGTACTTTGTAAATTGACCGTATACGTAATACTTATTTGTAAGCACCAATTCTTCTTTATCATGGTCTGCCATACCTACGCCCCAAAGTGCATTTGTATAATTGGCACTGTTATTTTCCTCTGTTTTCTTTTGGGTTGTTGGGTCTACGAATTCAGAGTCTTTATGTCTGTCTATAATATCCCACATTACCCATGCAGACGGTTGCATGCCGTTCACATCTTCGATAATCATGCTTGCAAGATCTGCACCGTCCCAATTACCGTCAACTTCACTCTGCCATAGATTTTTGCCGAGTTCAAGTGCCTTCGCCTTAACCTGTGCGTGATAGCCACGGTCTGGGGCTGGATATGTGTGAGTATCAACTCTGCCGAGTGCAGTCTTTGCCTCGTCTGTAAGACTTCCAAGATTGTTTGCTGTTTTCTTCAAAATTGTTTCGTCCATACCTGCCACAAGCACGTCCGCAAATCCTGCATTGTCAAGTGCTTTTCTTGTTTCCGTAATCATCTTTGACTGACTTGTACCCGGATCAAAGTGACAGCCCTCTTGTTTTAGTGAGCCGTAACCCCAATAATCCGTATCAGGCTCATTCATAGGTGAATAGCTCTTAAACTCTATGCCGTTATCTTTGAAAAGCTTTGTTGCGTCTGCAATAAACTTGGCAAAATCATCATACATATCGTCATTTAAGTTATTCAAATTTCCGTTTGACGTAACTGTTCCGTCACTGTTTACAGTACCGCCGCCGCTTGTACAGCCTGTTTTAGTCATAAAATACGGTGCGGAATTTGAAAATCCTTCAAAATACAAATCAGGATTTGCTTTTAGTGCTGCTTTTGCGATATTTAATTGGTTTTGGTCTTTCGTAATGTCATATGTAATGCTCTCTACATCTTTGCCGTCACTTGACAATTTGTAATCACTGTACACGCCCGGTACTTTTGAGTCAGAACGGTTGATGTGATTATGTGTCGGATCGTCACCGCCGCCTAAGTTGTAACGTGCGATGTCAAGTCCCAATCCTTCGTCTGAGAAAAATGCCTCTGCCGCCGCATTGGTAAGTTTTTCACTGTAACCTAATCTGTTTGCCCACCAGCAAAGTGCAGTACCCCAGCCTTGGAACTCACCGTTGTTAAAAGGTGACGCGTCAGCCGGATTAAGCTGTACATATGTCGGTTTTGTATCTTGAGCAGATGCACTGATTAAGCCGCCAAAAGGAAGCATAGCACACGCCAAGATTGTGCTTATAATCTTTTTCTTATTCATTGGTTTTCTCTCCTCCTTAAGATTACATTATCCGTTAATTATATTATAGCACTCCCACATAGGGCATTACAATTATAAGATTTCTAAAACAGTTGTAAATTTTCTAACTGTTTTGCTTTACTTTTGTACTTAGATATTTTATAATAGATATTAGATTAAAGACGCGTCTGTCAACGCTTTGCCGACAGACTCAACATATATATCGGAGGCGGATAATATGTTCAAACCTGTATCAGCAAAAGAAGAACGACTTTTACCGGTGTATGTCTACGGCTCGGAATCGCTTGAACATCAAACACAAATAAGTCGCGGCAAAGGTTTTATGCTACATTCTCAAATTTCCGTTTGTTACAGCGGAGAAGGCGTTTTTACAGACCACAACAATGTTTCGCACAAAGTTCAAAGCGGAGATATTATGTACTTTACTTCCGCAACATCAAATTCATATAAACCCACCTCTGTTCCATGGAAAACAGACTACATCGTTATGGGCGGATATGCTCTGATTGAGCTTATGAGGTTTTTGGGATATTCAAAAAGCGGTGTAATTCACCTTACCGAAAATATTAAAGAAAAAGTATATCAAAATTTTAAAACAATTATTGAACTAAACAACTCCAATACCGAAAATGCTCATTCGATTTGCAGCAGACTTTTGTATACCGTATTGTTCGATATTGCATCTTGCATTGAAGGCAATCCCAACAATGACAAAGCGAATTTAATCAAGCCGTGTATTGATTATATAAAATCTAACTATATGCACGATATTTCAATATCCGCTTTGGCTGAAATGATTAAAGTAACTCCTACTTATCTCGGAATTATTTTTAAAAAAGTTTACAATATAACACCGCAAAAATTTCTTACCAATATACGCATAGAAAATTCCAAACAACTTTTAGTCAGCAACAAAAATATGTCACTTTCGGATGTTGCAATTAATTCGGGTTTTAACAGTGAAAGTTATTTTTGCAACACATTCAAGAAATATATAGGCATTACACCTACGGAGTACAGAAGTATCAACACATTCGGAGAAATATAAGCTATGAAAAAGAATTACGAAAAAATTTTACCGACATACATATGTGATATACAGGAAATAAACAATCTTTCAAAGGTTATGTTTATGAACAACTTTCCGCACCATCAATTCATTTTGTGTACAAGCGGAACAGGTAAAATATGCACCGAAAACAACATTGAACAAACCGTAAGCAAAGGCGATATTGTATTTATAAATTCTTCAATTCTGTTTTCGCTCAGACAGCAAGAAAATTTTTCTATAAAGCGTATTGCGTTTAACGGTAATTTCGTTACAAATTATCTCCAATACTTTGATTTTAACCCAGCCGTTGTTTTTGTTCCGAAAAGCAACGAAGTTTTTAACGCATTTAATATTGCGTATGACGGCTATATGCACGATAAAGACGATATACAAAATTCTGTTAATATGTACAATCTTATCGGTGTATGCGGTGAAAGTTATGTTTCATCAAACCCCGCTCTTTTGACACCCGAAGATTTTATTGCCGAGAGTGGTTTTGATTTCATAAAACAAAACATATCTTCAATAAATATAGACTTTTCACCATATCTGAAATTACACAAAATTTCAATAACGGAGCTTAACGATATTTTTATAAGCCGTTACGGCAAAAATATTAATGAGCTGATTTACTTTTACCGTATGGAATTTGCGAAGTACGCGGTTTTCAAGGTAGGAAATACTCATTACGAAAGGTATTATAATCAATGCGGTTTTAAATCTCCCGAAGAATTTTACAGTGAATTTAAAAAGTATGCGAATATGACCGTAGAGGAATACCTTAACCTCGTTTGGGCAAAATAATAGGCTGTCGGCAAAAAACCGACAGCCTATTGTTTTATTTATTTTCAATTTTATACAACATCGTTGCCGCTTCGGCACGTTTCATATTATTATTCGGAAGTATCGTGTTATCCTCATAACCGCTCACAATACCTGTCGAATACAACTTGCTCACACCTTCTTCCGCCCACTGCGGTATATCGTTTTTATCCGCAAACGGAAGATTCGGCAAATCATCATTATTCGGAAGTATTCTTCCCAAAATCGTCATTGCCTCTGCACGCGTTATATTGTCATACGGTGCAAATGTGCTTGTTCCGTCGTCATTGACGCGGCCTAAAATTATACCCTCTTTATACACAGCTTTTACAGCCGGAACTGCCCACTGCGGTATTATATCATTATCCGTAAAATCAAGCTTTACATCATCATATTTTGAAAAATCAAGTTTTTTGTAATTTGCTATCATCGACGCAAATTCCGCTCTTGTCATATTGTTGTCAGGTTTAAAAATCATTTTTCCGTTTTCTTCAAAACCGCTGATAATCCCTGTTGCCGCCATATCGGCAATTATATCCTTTGCCCAGTGATTTTCTGTATCGTAAAACGGATTAGGCGTACTCGGATAATCCGAAATATGCACCGGTATTTCTTTCGTTAAATCTCCTGCCGTCACCTTTATTTTACCGTCTTTGTTGACCGTATCGGCAAGAGTGAAAATGCCGTCCTCTGTTATCGTACCTATATCACCCTCAACTTCCCATTTATACAATCTGTTTGTTGAAAGCAATTCAGTTCCGTTTTTGTATGACGCCGCCGAAAGATTAAGCTGTAATTCTTCGTTTGCCTCTGTATAGATTTCGCTGATTTCTTTCCAGTCCGCTTGATTATATACCTTGATTTCTTCAGGTGTTTCATAAACGCCGTATGTCACGTCCGCCACGTCACCGTTATCGCCGTACATAACAACTTTAACATCGCCTGTACCGTTAAGTAATACTGTTCCGTTTTCGTCTACCGCGCTGTCCGTATCGGTTTCCGCACGATATTTTATATTATACGGCTCTTCCATTTTATAATTTGCGGTATCGTATACGCTTTCTATATTAATATTCGCGGTCATTCCCGAAAGATAGTTATTATTAGTTCCGCCTGTAATATTGATTATCCACGGAATATTCGTTCTCTCGCGATTGTCCTTTAAGAAAATATAATTTGCAACACTTCTCAAATAACCGTCCGACGGTGAATTTACAACCATTGTATTGTCTTTTCCCGGAAACCACGCAGAAATGGTTGTCGAACCGCCGCCGTCAAGATTTAACGCGTCAACACACCCAAGCTCAACCATACGTTTCGCAAGTGTTTTAAGTTGAGCGCCATAGCTGTAACCCGACTGTCTGCCGTCAAGCGTATAGAAAATAATATTGCCGTCTGCTTTTATTCCGACAGCCGTTCTTGGTGCCGCACCGGCTTCAAAATCGGAATTTGCCACTCCGTTTGTTACAAGTCTGCCGCCGACACTGCTTACCGCATTTTCAGCTGTTTTCCAAGTACCGTCATCTCCGACCGCCTGATTTGCGACCGTTAAAGTCTGACCTGCATGAAGTCTGCTCAAAAAGTCATAATATTCACTTACACCGCTTGTATCCATAAGCAAAACAACCTTACCCTCAGGAATTTCTATCTCACCGTTATATATGAACACATCGTCAACCGTAAGCGACATTGTTTCGTCCACGTGCAGTCTGCCCTCGTTAGGTGTGCAAATAACAAAAATACATTCCGATTGAGTTTTTGTCGTTTCTCCGAATTTGTCCGTCAAAAGATAAACAGGATCAAATCCCGCCTGACACCACTTATTTATATACATAACGTCAATCGATTTTTCGCCGTCCGTCACTGTTGTCTGAATGTCAAGCCACTTTATAAAACCCGTTCCGTCACTTCTGAAACCGACCGCGTCCTGTCCGCCGTATTCCTTTGATATAATTTCGCCGTCGGCTATTGTATAACCCATCGGAATACCTGTCTTGAATGAAAAATAATCGGCATTAATTCCGGCAAGCGGTCTTAAACCGTTCTCCTGCATATATTGCTCTGCCTGTTTAATATTTCTCGTTCCCCATATGCTCGCACCGTTCACAACAATCGGTACGGCGTCCTCATTAGGTGTATATTCAACATAATATTCATTTTGCTTACCGACGCTGTCCGAATTGAACTGTACATTATGAAAGTATGTAAATGCTCCCATATACGTACTCCAACCGCCGTTTTGCTCACCCAAAACATCTGCACTTGCAGTTATTCCCGTAAGCAACAAAAGCGTCATTGCAAAAAATAAAATTTTCTTCCTCACAAAACATTCCTCCATATAAAAAACAATACATTTTATAGTATATCACAAAATCGGATTTATGTAAAACTTAAATAATGGAATATATGCAATTAAATATTATATAATTAAGGCTATCAACATCAAAAAATAAAGTAGACAAAACCATATCGGTTTTGTCTACAATCCAAATTTTGCTTAATTCTTATTCTATACCTACAACTTCATATCCTGCGTCAACAACGGCTTTTTTAAGCACATCGTCCGACACGTCTTTTGCAAGTGTTACAACAGCCTGACCGCCGTTATCAAGTGAAACTTCCGCACTTACTCCGTCTATTGCGTTTAGCACCTCTCCAACTCTGCCTGTACAGTGTGAACACATCATTCCGTTAATTTTAATTGTCTTTGTCATAGTTATATTCTCCTTTTCATTTTTTACAGTTTTAATATTATTGCGTTTCGGTTTAAAAAATCTCAATCTCAACGCATTTGACACAACGAATACCGAACTGAAACTCATAGCAAGTGCGGCAATCATAGGATTTAATTTCAATCCTGCTATACCGTACAAAACACCTGCCGCAATCGGTATTCCGAGTGCATTATAGAAAAATGCCCAGAACAGATTTTCTTTTATATTTTTGATTACCGAGTGGCTTAGCTCTATTGATGTAACAACGTCCTGCAAATCGCTTTTCATCAATACAATATCAGCCGATTCAATAGCTATATCCGTTCCCGCACCGATAGCAATGCCAACGTCTGCACGAGTCAAAGCAGGTGCGTCATTAATTCCGTCACCGACCATTGCAACTTTATGACCGCTCTGCTGAAGTTTTCTTACTTCTTCTTCCTTGTCTGACGGCAACACCTCCGCAACGGCACTGCTTAACGGCAGCTTGTTTTTAATTGCATTTGCCGTAACGGCATTGTCACCCGTAAGCATTATTACGTCAAGTCCCATATTACGCATATCTTCTATCGCTTGCCTGCTTGTTTCCTTTATGGTATCGGCAACTGCGATTATTCCGACAAACTTATTATCCACCGCAAAATACAATGATGTTTTTCCGTCATTCGCGAATATTTCATCTTCCGATACTTCAATATTGTTTTCACGCATCATCTTATAATTTCCGGCTAAAACTTTCTTTCCGTCAACATTGCCTTTTACACCTTGTCCGACAATCTGTTCAAAATCTGCAACATCACTAAATTCCAAACCGTCGGCTTTTTCAACAATAGCCTTTGCAAGAGGGTGTTCCGACAAATATTCTATTGACGCTGCAATCTGTAAAAGTTCCTTATCGGAAATTCCGACAGGTGCTATATCCGTTACAGAAGGCTTACCCTCTGTTATCGTGCCTGTTTTATCAAGTACGACCGTATCAACCTGATGTGCTGTTTCAAGACTTTCGGCTGATTTTGTAAGTATTCCGTACTGCGCGCCCTTGCCTGTACCGACCATTATTGCAGTCGGTGTTGCCAATCCCAACGCACACGGGCAAGAAATTACAAGTACCGATATTCCCATTGAAAGTGCAAAACTAACGCCTTTACCCAAAAGCAACCACACTATAATCGTAATCACTGCGATTGATATTACAACCGGTACAAATATACCGCTGACCTTATCGGCAAGCTTTGCAATCGGTGCTTTTGATGCCGAAGCTTCTTCCACAAGATGTATAATCTGTGCCAATGCAGTATCTTCGCCGACTTTTTCAACCTTAAATTTAAAATATCCCGATTTATTTATAGTAGCTCCGATAACCTTATCACCGACATTTTTTTCAACCGCGATACTCTCGCCTGTAATAGCCGACTCATCTATCGCACCGTTACCCTCAACGATAACACCGTCCAGCGGAACGGATTGTCCTGCTTTTACAACGACGATTTCACCGATTTGCACGTCATCCACACCGACTGTAACTTCTTTTCCGTCACGAATTACAACTGCTGTTTTCGGAGATAAATCAATAAGTTTTTCTATCGCCTGTGATGTTTTCCCTTTTGCCCTCGATTCAAGGAATTTTCCGAGGGTTATGAGTGCAAGTATCATTGCCGCCGACTCAAAATACAAATTCATCATATATGAATGTGCAAATTCCCTGTCCCCGTGTCCGAGTCCGTATCCTATGCAATATATTGCAATGATTCCATACACAAATGCCGCGCCCGAACCTATCGCTATCAGCGAATCCATATTCGGTGCGCCGTGAAACAACGTCTTAAAACCTGTTATATAGTATTTTCTGTTGACATACATTATCGGCAACGTCAACAGCATTTGCGTAAGTGCAAATGTTATTCCGTTTTCCGCGCCGTGAAACACACTCAAAAACGGCCAACCCCACATATGTCCCATTGAAATGTACATTAGCGGCACAAGGCAAACAAGCGACACAATAAGTCTGAACTTCATATTTGAAATTTCGTTGTCGATTTTGTTGTCTGTCTTTTCTTGTTTTTTTCCCGCAACAGACGCACCGTATCCGCCAGAAACAACCGCGTTTATAATATCGTCAACGCTTACAGCCGTTTCATCAAAATCAACGTGCATATTATTCTGCAACAAATTTACGTTTACAGACTTCACACCGTCAAGTTTTTTGACGCTTTTTTCAACGTGTGCGCTGCACGCACTGCACGTCATTCCCGTTACATTAAATTTTTCAGTCACATTATCACCGTCCCGAATATTTTGATTGAATTTATTTATTGTTTATGATATTATTATATCGTAAATTATTTATTTTTCAAGTATGCACTTTTTTGATAGATACTATCATTTATGATAGTATGGATTGGAGGTAATACATATGAACCACGATTATATATGCCCTGTTGAGGCAACACTTGAAATAGTGGGCGGAAAATACAAGCCACTTATATTATGGCACTTATCGGGTAAAACATTACGTTTCGGACAATTACAAAAATTGCTTTCATCCGCAACGCCGAAAATGCTTACAAAACAGCTCCGCGAACTTGAAAATGACGGACTGATTACACGAAAAGTTTATCCCGTAGTTCCGCCGAAAGTGGAATATTCACTTACGCCGCTCGGAACAAGTTTTATTCCTATATTATCAAGCATTTGCGATTGGGGAAATAATTATTTAAAGGCAAACAACATTTGTCCTAACTGTTCTATGACAAAATAAAAATAACAAAAAGGAGCTGATTTCAGCTCCTTTTTGTGTCAGTTTAATTAAACCAATATATTAAAGAACGTCGTTCTTTATAAGGTCCTCATATGATTCACGCTTTACAACTACCTTAGCTTTACCGTCCGAAACAGCAACAACTGCCGCTCTCGGAATTCTGTTATAATTGCTTGCCATTGAATAGTTATAAGCACCTGTTGCAAGAACTGCCAAAGTATCTCCGACTTTGATTTCCGGCATCATCGCATCTTTAAGCAAAATATCTCCGGATTCACAGCACTTACCCGCTACTGTAACCTTTTCGGTACGTTCGGCATTTGCGTTGTTCGCAACAACCGCTTCATACTCTGATTCGTAAAGTATATATCTTGGGTTATCACCCATACCGCCGTCTACCGACACATACTTTCTCACATTCTTAATATCCTTAATTCCGCCTACTGTATAAAGCGTAATACCCGCCGGCGCAATAATTGAACGACCCGGCTCCATAAGAATGAACGGTAGTTTGACTCCTCTTTTTTCTGCAGTAGCCTTAACAACCTCTGAAACGTGCTGAATATATTCATCATACGGTACAGGATCGTCATTTTCGGTATACATAATACCGTATCCGCCACCAAGGTTAAGATTATCAATTTCAAGACCAAGCTTGTCCTTTAAGTCGCCTACAAAGTTCATCATTATTTCAGCCGCTTTACAGAACGGTTCAATATCAAAAATTTGTGAACCGATGTGGCAGTGAACACCGTTTACTTTTACGTTAGACATTTTACTTGCTTTTTCAATGATTTCAAATGCTTCGCCGTTTTCAAGTGCAACACCGAACTTTGAATCAATTTGACCTGTTTGAATAAAGCTGTGAGTATGAGCATCAACACCCGGTTTAATTCTGAACATTATGTTCTGAACAATACCGTATTTCTTAGCAGTTTCGTTAAGTGTTTCAAGTTCATAAATATTATCAACTATGATATTACCAACTTTATTTTTAACTGCAAGCTCAATTTCATCAGCAGTTTTATTATTGCCGTGAAAATAGACTTTATCCATAGGAAAATCTGCCTTTATCGCCGTATAAAGCTCGCCGCCCGATACAACGTCAATACCCAAACCTTCTTCTTTAACAAGTCTGCAAGTGAAAAGTGAGCAGAAAGCCTTGTTTGCATAAAGGACAAGTCCGTTTCCTCCGTAATATTTATCCATCGCGTTTTTATAAACACGACAATTTTGTCTTATTAAATCCTCATCTAATACATATAGCGGAGTTCCAAACTCCTTTGCAAGTTCAACAGTATCATTTTTACCAATAACAAGATGATTTTTCTCGTTTACTGTCAAATCCTCTGATACAAACATTCTTTCTCACACCTTCCTAAAGTTTCTTAACCCTGAGTTCCGTCAGGCTCTAAATTTTCTTTGAGTTTCTTCGTTTCCTTAGTTTCGTGTATAATCTTAGGTTCTTTTAAACCTGTTATACACTTCTTTGTTATGATAACGGTTTTTATACTGTCATCGGACGGCACTTCAAACATAATGTCCGACATTGCCTCCTCGATAATTGAACGAAGTCCTCTCGCACCTGTATTTCTTTCAATCGCTTTATCAGCGATTGCCTCTATCGCGTCATCTTCAAATTCAAGCTTTACACCGTCAAATGCAAACAAGGCTTTATACTGCTTTATAAGTGCATTTTTCGGTTCTGTAAGAATTGTAATAAGCGTTTTTCTGTCAAGTTTATCAAGTCTTGCAAAAACAGGAAGTCTGCCTATAAATTCAGGAATCAATCCGAATTTAAGCAAATCCTGCGGTATAAGTTTACCCAGCAATTCATTGATGTTAGACTCTTTCTTGCTTGAAATCTGTGCACCAAATCCCAAACCTTGCTTACCTGTTCTTGAGCCGATAATCTTTTCGATACCGTCAAAAGCACCGCCGCATATAAACAAAATATTCGTTGTATCAATCTGAATAAGTTCTTGGTGCGGATGTTTTCTTCCGCCCTGCGGAGGAACTGACGCAACAGTGCCTTCAAGCACTTTCAAAAGTGCCTGTTGAACACCTTCACCGCTAACGTCACGCGTAATTGACGGATTTTCGGATTTTCGTGCAATTTTATCAATTTCGTCAATATATATAATTCCGCGTTCTGCAGCGTCAATATCGTAATCAGCCGCTTGAATAAGTTTTAACAATATATTTTCAACGTCCTCGCCGACATAGCCCGCCTCAGTAAGAGAAGTAGCGTCAGCTATGGCAAAAGGTACATTAAGTATCTTTGCAAGATTTTGTACAAGGAACGTCTTACCGCTGCCTGTCGGACCTATCATAAGTATATTACTCTTTTGAAGTTCCACATCGTCAGCCATATCAGAATGTTCTATTCTCTTGTAATGATTATATACCGCTACCGACAGAATTTTCTTTGCGTCCTCCTGTCCGACAACATATTCATCAAGAAAAGCCTTTATTTCCTTCGGCTTAGGCAGTTCAGTAGCCGTAAATCCGCCCTTATGCTCAAATTCACCGTCAAGTATACTGTTGCACATATCTATACATTCGTTACAGATATATACCCCCGGTCCCGACAAAAGCTTATCTACTTCTTGTTCAGTTTTTCCGCAGAATGAACATCTGAAATGTTTATTTTCGTCCATATATTTATACTCCTTTATTTAGAGGCTTTTACAATAACCTCGTCAATAAGGCCGTATTCCTTAGCCTCTTGAGCAGTCATAAAGTTATCACGCTCTGTATCCTCACAAAGCTTTTCGTAAGTTTGTCCCGTACGCTCTGCAAGAATTTCATTCATCTTCTTCTTTGTATTAACAAGATGATCTGTGTATATTTTAATATCAGTTGTCTGACCGCTAAGTCCGCCGCCGGCAATAAGAGGTTGATGTATCATAACCTCACTGTTCGGCAAAGCAAATCTCTTGCCTTTTTCACCGGCCGCAAGCAAGAATGCACCCATACTTGCCGCCATACCGATACAAATTGTAGATACGTCACACTTTATATACTGCATTGTGTCGTAAATTGCCATACCTGCAGTAATCGAGCCGCCCGGGCTGTCAATATAAAGCTGAATATCTTTATCAGGATCCTTTGCTTCAAGATATAAAAGCTGTGCCACAACAAGACTTGCCGTTGCGTCAGTTACCTGATCTGCCAAGAATATAATTCTGTCCTCAAGCAGTCTTGAATAAATATCGTATGAACGTTCGCCTCTGTTGGTCTGTTCAACGACCATTGGTACTAATGCCATACTATTTTCATCCCTTTCCGAAATTATGAAATTATTTTACCTGTGCATTGTTTACAATCATAGTGATTGTCTTTTGAATTTCAAGGTCTTTCTTAATGCTTTCCTTTTCAGCGTCACCAAGAAGTTCCTTAAGCTTGTCAAGTTCCATATTGTACTTCTTTGACATATCTACAAGTTCAAGTTCAACTTCTTCAGGACCTGCTTCGATTCCTTCAGCCTTTTGAATTGCCTCAAGAACAAGCGAACCGCTTAGCTGTTTCTTAGCCTGTTCAGCGAATTGAGCTCTTAGAGCGTCCATTGTCATACCTGTATATTGCATATACATATCAAGGTTCATACCTTGGTATGAAAGTCTTTGAGCAAAATCTCTTACGCTGTTGTCGATTTGAGTTTCAACCATAGCGTCAGGAAGATCGAACTCGGCATTTTCAATAACCTTGTCGATAACTGCATTTTCGGTTTCAACCTTAGCTTTGTTTTCAGCAGCCTCTTCAAGCTTTTTGCGAACGTCTGCTCTGAATTCGTCCATTGTATCAAATTCGCTTACTTCACTTGCGAAATCGTCGTCAAGCTCAGGAAGTTCACGTTTCTTGATTTCCTTAACCTTTACTTTAAATACTGCGTCCTTACCTGCAAGGTTTTCTGCATGATATTCTTCAGGGAAAGTAACCTTAACGTCAACATCAGCGTCAGTTTCAGCACCTACAAGCTGATCTTCAAATCCAGGAATGAATGTACCCGAACCGATTTCAAGTTCGTAGTCTTCGCCCTTGCCGCCTTCAAATGCAACATCGTCTACAAAGCCTTCAAAGTCGATAACTGCGATGTCACCGTTTTCGATTGCTCTGTCGTCAACTGTGATAAGTCTTGCATTCTTCTTTTGTGTAGCCTCGATATCCTTATCTACATCTTCATCTGTTACAGTATGGTCAATTTTTTCCACTTCTATACCTTTGTAATCGCCAAGCTTAACTTCCGGCTTAGTTGTAACAAGTGCTGTAAATACTACAGGCTCACCCTTTTTGATTTCTTCAACGTCAATTTCAGGTCTTGCAACTGATTCAACACATGATTCCTTTAGAGCTTCGTCATAAGCCTGCGGAAGTACGCTGTTAATAGCTTCATCATAGAATACAGCCTCTGTATAATACTTTTCGATAATCTTTCTTGGAGCTTTGCCTTTTCTGTAACCAGGTACGTTAAACTTCTTTACATTCTTTTTGTACACCTGATTAATTGCCTTGTCAAAATCCTCTGCACTTACTTCAAATGTAAGTTTTACAAGGTTTTTTTCGATTTGTTCATTTTTCACTGCCATAGTGATAATATCCTCCTTCTGTGTCCTATTACAGACATATTAACATAGCGTATATTATATCACTTATTTTCTTATATTTCAATCTTTTTTTTAATTCTTTACAACTTTTTCATAATTACATAACTTTTAAATATCGTTTTAGTATATTTTTACCCATTTTCGTATAAATTACTTAACTTCGTCTAACAATCCGGCAGTAAAACCAAGCGATTTTATAAGCTGCATATCCGACATTACCGTTTCGCCTGTTGTTGTAAGCATATCGCCCGATATAGCGGCATTTGCACCGGATTCAAAGCAAGATTTTCCGCCGTCGTCAAGAAGTATTCTTCCGCCTGCAAGTCTGATTGCGGCTGACGGATTTATAAATCTGAATATCGCACATATACGGCGCATATCGTCCTTTGTAAGTTTTTTATTGTTTTCGTATGGTGTTCCTTTTATCGGATTTAACATATTTACGGGCATTGAACTTACACCGAGATTTCTAACCTCAAATGCCATATCAATTCTGTCCTCCATACTTTCGCCAAGTCCGGCAATACCGCCGCTGCACACAGAAAGTCCGGCTTTTTTAGCGGCTTTGATTGCATTTATTTTATCGTCATATGTATGCGTTGTACAGACGTTTGGAAAATAATTTCTTGAACTTTCAAGATTGTTGTGTACACGCGTCAATCCTGCGTCCTTAAGTCTTTTAAACTGTTCTTCGTTTAAAAGTCCGAGTGACGCACAGACAGATATATCGCTTATTTTTCTTATTTCTTTGATAATTTCACAGACTTTGTCAACTTCACTGTCTGACAGTCTTTTTCCCGATGCGACAAGTGAAAAACGTTTAATACCCTTGTCCGCACTCTTTTTAGCCGCATTTACGACTGTTTCTTTGTCAAGCAGCTGATATTCCTCAACATTTGTGCAGTGAAACGCCGATTGTGCACAATACTTGCAGTCCTCACTGCATCTTCCGCTTTTTGCATTTATTATTGTACATATGTCAAATACATTGTCACAAAACTTTTCACGAATTTCATCAGCCGCTTTGCAAAGTTCGTCAAGCGGTGCGTCTATAAGGCTCATTGCCTCATTTTTTGTTATCATTTCTCCCAAAAATATTTTGTTCTTTAATTCTTCAATCATTTTTCTCAAGACCTTTCCTATTGTTTATGTAGGAATTATATCACTTCTCATTTGTATTGTCAACCATAATTGATACACTTCAGTTTACAATCAACACAAATAAATACACCGCTAAAAAGCGGTGCATTTATTTATAAATTCATATCAATTAAAATATCTCTTAAATTTTTCAATTCTTCGTTTGTAAAAGTAAGACCTTTACCCATTTTTTCATGTTCCGGTGCCCAATCACGCAAATCAAATTTAGGGTTTGCACCGTTCCATGAAACTATATTAAGCTCCTTTGTCCAACCTTTACTGCTCTCGGATACCGTTCCGATATGTTCTTTTATTTCAAATTTCAATTCAGCCATTATTTCTCCTCCGATTTAGAAATACATTTTCAAATATTCTTTTGTATTGTCAACCATTTCGTCAAACAATTTTCTTGCATCACTAACCGAAATACACATATTAGGGTCAGCCGCAAATGCGTTAAATACACCGTCAAGGTCACGATTTAAAGCACAATCGACAACTTGTTCCTGTTCACCGCACACACGGCTTATAAGCGGATAAATTGCCTGCGGAATATTTCCGGCAAATACAGGATTTAACGAATTTGCTCTGAAACAAGCGTTCGTTTCTACAACCGCACCGATAGGCAAGTTAGGAATTTGACCGTAATTCGGTATATTAACATTCGTAACAAGGTCGCCAAGTCCAAGCAATGCTCTTATCTGCTGTACACCCTCTTCGCCCGTTTCCTTTAGTTCAAACTTTTCTTCACCGCTGTAAAGTTTTTCACTTCTTTCAAGACGTTTCTCAAGGTCGCCTTTTCTCCACGAAACAGGAGTTAATGCAAATCCCCACTTTTCAACGGTTTCTTTGTCTTTCAAATACCAATCACCCGGACAAAATTCAGCCAAATGTCTGTCACCTGCCGCGGCGATACTTCCGTATCTTAAAAATAAGTCAATCTTAACTTTCTCACTGCATGAGAAATACTTATTCATCCAGTTTTCATCTGACTTCTTCACAAAGCCGTTATCTTTGTATTTCTCCGCAAATTCACGGTATACAGGGAAAATATCTATATCCTTGTACTGTGCCTTTGTAAGCCAAGTAAAGTGATTTACTCCGACAACATTAACTTTAATATCCTCACGTTTTACGTCTTTTATACCTTTAATATCTTCAAGTGCATTTACAAGCAGTTTTTGTGTACCGAACACTTCGTGACAACAGCCGAACGCCTTAATTTCAGGGAACACCTTATACAAAGTCTTTACGCACATTGTCATAGGGTTTGTGTAGTTGATTACCCATGCGTCAGGGCAATATTTTTTTATATTCTCTGCGATTTCTTCAAACATCGGAATTGTTCTTAACGCTCTCAAAATTCCGCCCGGACCTGCCGTATCGCCGACTGATTGATATATATTGTATTTTTCCGGTGTATGTACATCGCTTTCCATTTCATCGAATGTACCCGGTAAAATTGATATAACAACAAAATCCGCACCCTCAAGAGCCTCTTTTTCAGTTTCAACGGCTTTGTATTTCCACTGCGACTTACAACCTTCTATATTCTTTATGCCGTTGCCTATCTTTTCGTTTTTCTTTGCCGCCTCTAAATCTATATCGTAAAGATAAACCGTACCGCACATATCCTCACACACCGCAAGGTCGCTCATAAATCCCCACGCCCAACCGCGTGAGCCGCCGCCGATATAAGCGATTTTTATATCCTCGTATTTATTGTTACCGTATTTCATTTTTCTGTCCTCCGCTTTAATTTTATGACTTAATTATACCACTGATTTTCAACTTAAACAACAACAATATTGCTCCAAATCAAAAATGTACTGCCTAAACAGTACATTTTTTGCTTAATTATTTTTCAAATATTCGTCTACCCCCTCAGCGATAGCCTTACCGATTTCATCACTTGACGACTGTAATATCGACAAGTCTGAGCTGTCGTAAAAACCTATTTCCATATAAGCAATCGGAACAGGGCATTTATTGAACAATATCAAATAAGGTGTATTTATAGGTGAATTTTGCGAAAGTCCCGTTGCCGCCGCAACTTTTTGATTTATGATATTACCCATTTCATTAGACTTTTCGACAAAGTCACTGCCTATAAATTTCTGTTCGTAATCCGTACCCAAAGCTATGTATGAAGTTCCTCGACCGCCTCCTGCATTTGAGTGGATACAAACATATGCCGTCGCATCGGGATTTGATGTTGTATCATTATTAGGGAAACAATACGATACACGCTTGTCCATTGACGGATTTTGTTCGTTTGACGTTCTCGTCATACGGACTTCATAACCCATTTGTTCAAGATACTTTTGTGCCGCCAAGGCATTGTCAAGATTGATTTGCGGTTCTGTATCTCTGTCGGCATTACCCATTGAATACCAACACGACGCATTTTCAGGCGACAAGCCTGTACAACCGCTGCCGTGACAATTTTCGCCGAATGTGCCGTTTTTATAGTGTCGCCATTCGCCCCAATTACCCTTTGACTCGTTATATTCATAACCTTCGGCTGTTTTTTCGTCAGATGTCATTTCAGATGATGACTTACCGTGTCCGGCATCAAGTACGATTACCTTTTTACCTGCCCCGGATTGACTTTTACCCACTGTAACATCATCTATCCCCAACGCATCAGCCGCCGTCTTTACTGCATTACTTTCACCTGTTGCACCGTCACCGCCACTTTTAACTTCTTCTGTTGACTGAGGTGCAAACGTAGGCATTTGCATTTCCGCAAGCTTCGTTTCGGTATCAAGACGTTGCTTTTCCATATTGCTTTTTTGTATATTCACTCCGCATATTACAGCTATACAAAAAACTATCGACACCGCCAAAAACACTGCCGCCACTCTCAAACAGACTTTAAGTCTTTTATCATTCATAATTATCCCTGCGTCCTTTCTTTGTAAGACGTTTATCTCTGTACATTTCCGCATCGGCTCTTGCGACAAGATTTTCAAAAGTCGTATCACCCTCCGTATACAACGATACACCCTTTGCAAAATCCAAATTCACATTATTTTCTTCATTGTATTTTACTCTGCACTTCTCAATGCGTTTAAGCACTTTTTCTATGCCGTAATCGGTAATGTCGTGAATCAACACTACAAATTCATCGCCGCCGATTCTGTATATCTTACCTTCATTTCCGACTGCCTCACGAAGTACTGTCGCAATACCTCTTATAAGAACATCTCCGGCACTGTGCCCCATTGTATCGTTAGCACGTTTAAGATTGTTTAAATCAATAGATATACAAGCCGGTCTGTTGTTGCCAATACATTCGTTTATATCGTTTTCAAAAGACAGTCTGTTGTTAAGCTCGGTAAGTCCGTCCGTAAATGCAAGATGTTCGTAAACCTCCGCTTTAAGGTGACTTCTGCTTTTTGCCAGATACTGTCGTATCGTCCGTGTTACCTGCATTAATACAAATATATACAAACCCATTGAGAAGAAATATATCGTTTTGTCATCGCTGATCCGATACAATCTCACTATATCAATAATACTTCCTACAATCGGGAACATAATTGATATCAACATATATTGTATACTCTTCTTTTTGTGAAAAATAATCATTGTTGATAAAATCAATATCCCAAATAAGCCGATAAGAATATGCGTTACAAACAACATCATCTTATAATCGATTTTTAATACAAAATTCAAAAACGTCTGTACGAGCACATTCAAAACAAATATGCATGACATTGAGGTATACAATTTTTTAATAACGCCATCCACGTTAGTTTGTATAAATAACGATACAGCTACACTGATAAGCATTAATGACGTAAATTCAAAATAATACGGCAGATACCCGTTAGGTGCAATAATATGCGACACTTTAAACTGACAGGCAAGATATATTCCGCATATCACGGAAATCATACCAAGGTAAAACATTTTACCGCTCTCGTCATCCTCATACTCACTGCACCGTATTATTATTGCCAACAGCAAGAGTACAAAACCGAATATTATAATTAATACAGTTGTAATAACTTCCGACTGCTCGGATTTTAATATATGCCATACTATATCCGACCTGGTGCCTATCATCATAGGCGCAACGGAATACTGTATATGATCTCCCAAAAGAGGTCGTATTTCCAATTTTATCGTTTTTTCGTTTAAATTTTTTCCGATTCTGACAAACCTAAGCTGTGTACCCATAGTTTTTGAAAAGCCGTTTTGAGGAGTGGTCAAATCAAAAAGCTTTGTGTCATCCACATAAACGGTATAATCAAAATACCTCGACATAACCATTAAATACTGCGAATCATCAAACACATTCTCTTTGTCAATCTTCTTCGTCAATACAATCGGTTCTCCCGTATATTTAAACCCATAAGGTAAAATCACTTTTGAATTATCTTTTTCAACGGTCCACGTCTTCAAAGTTGCAAATTCATCTTCCGAAAGTATTTCGCATTTGTACATATCTCCTTTTAGATACACAAACAAACCTATAAAACAAATAATAAACACAAGAATCAGAAACATATATTTACTGTTGAATTTTCTTAGCTTATTCATAGTTTTCATTCCATTCTATCATATTAGATAAAACCGTCATAGTAGATAAAACCGTTTCGGTTTTGTCTACTTTAAACACTCAAAAATTACATCGTAAGATACGATTTTGGGAGCTGTCGGCATTATGTCGACAGTCTCTCTCTATATGTATTAATTTTATTCTACCATTTTCTATTGGGAATTTCAAGAGAAAAACTGTGTATTTTTAAAAACGCATTAAAAAAACAGACAAAATCGCAAGAATTTTGTCTGTTTTCGCATGTTACTTATTTCATCAAGAATTTATCCACTGCGTCAGCCGCCTGTCTGCCCTCTCTGATTGCCCATACAACAAGACTCTGACCTCTGCGACAGTCACCTGCCGCAAACACGCCTCTAAGACTTGTCTTGTGGTCCTCTTCCTTAGCAAGAATGTTGCTTCTTCCGTCAACATCAAGAGTAAGCTGTTTTAAAAGTTCCTGTTCAGGTCCTAAAAATCCCATTGCAATAAGAACAAGTTCGCAAGGTCTTACCTGTTCAGTACCCTTAACAGGAACAGGAGCACCTGTTGACCAATCAACCTCAACGGTATGAACAGCCTTTACATTGCCCATATCGTCGCCCTCGATTTTTGTAACCGTTGTAAGATACTCTCTTGGGTCTTTGCCGTAAAGCTCGATAGCCTCCTCCTGACCGTAATCGGTCTTTTTGATTCTCGGCCACTCCGGCCACGGATTATTCGGCATTCTTTCCTCTGAAAGTTCAGGCATAATTTCAAGCTGTGTAACGCTTTTGCAGCCATGTCTGATTGATGTACCCACGCAGTCTGTACCCGTATCACCACCGCCGACAACAATTACGTTTTTGCCTTCGGCACTTATGAACATTCTGTCTTCAAGATTTGAGTCAAGCAAACTCTTTGTATTAGCCTTTAGGAAATCAACCGCATAATGTACACCCTTTAAGTCCGCACCTTCGCAAGTAAGCATTCTCGGTTTTGTCGAACCTGTGCAAAGTACAACCGCGTCAAATTCATTTACAAGTTTAACTGCCGGATAATTTTTACCGATTTCGGTGTCAAGTTTAAATACAACGCCCTCTTTTTCCATAAGTTCAACTCTGCGGTTTACGACTTTCTTGTCAAGTTTCATATTCGGAATACCGTACATCAAAAGTCCGCCTGCTCTGTCGGCTCTTTCAAATACAGTAACTCTGTGACCCATTTGATTAAGCTGGTCTGCGCAAGCCAATCCCGACGGACCGCTGCCGACTACCGCAACACGTTTTTCAGTTGACTTTTCAGGTAATCTCGGCTTTACTTTATTCTCCGCAAACATTGTATCTATAATATGGCACTCTATATTTCTAATCGTAACGGCAGGGTCGTGCATACCGAGTGTACAAGAGCCCTCGCAAAGTGCCGGACATACTCTGCCTGTAAATTCAGGGAAGTTGTTTGTAAGCGAAAGACGTCTGTATGCCTCGTCCATATCACCTCTGTATACAAGGTCGTTCCATTCCGGTATAAGGTTATTTAAAGGACAGCCGATTGACGTTCTTCCGATTTGCTTACCTGTGTGACAAAACGGTACACCGCAGTCCATACATCTTGCACCTTGAAGCTGCAACTGAGCAAGGTCAAAATGTGTATGGAATTCGTCCCAATCTTTCATTCTTTCCTTTGGAGGTCTGTCCTTAGGAAGTTGTCTTTGATATTCTAAAAATCCTGTTGGTTTTCCCATGATTTTAAATCCTTTCTGTAAGAGTTACCGTTCGGACTGTATAAGCCCGAACGATATATCAAACTTATTACGCTATTTCTACTTTTTTGCCCGTTACATTTTCAAATGCAATAAGCATTGCCTCATCTCTGTCTGTTCCCTTTTCAAGTTCTTCATCAAGAACAGTTATAACTTTCTTATAGTCGTTCGGAATTACCTTAACAAAATTCTTTACTTCTTCCGACCAGTTATTAAGCATATTTTCCGCAACGTCACTGCCCGTATATTTAACGTGATTTTCAAGCATTTCCTTTAGCTTTGCAATATCCTTGTCTGACAATGTTTCAAGTCCCACAAGTTCCTTGTTACAGTTTTTGTCAAGTGAACCGTCCTTGTTATATACATATGCAATACCGCCGGACATACCTGCCGCAAAGTTTCTGCCCGTCTTACCGATTACGGCAACGCAACCGCCTGTCATATATTCACAGCCATGGTCGCCGATACCCTCGACAACCGCAGTCATACCCGAATTTCTTACGCAGAAACGTTCGCCTGCCGTACCTCTGATATATGCCTCACCTTTAATAGCACCGTAGAATGCAACATTACCGATAATAACGTTTTCACTCGGAACAAATTTAGCCTCTTTACGCGGTACAACAATTATCTTACCGCCGGAAAGACCTTTACCGATATAGTCGTTACTGTCACCCTCAAGTTTCATTGTAACGCCCGGTGCCAAGAATGCACCGAAACTCTGACCTGCACTTCCGACAAAGTTCAATTTAATGCTGTCTTCAGGAAGTCCTTCCTCTCCGTGTGCTCTTGCGATTTCAGATGAAAGAATTGTACCTGTTACACGATTGATATTTGTGATTTCAAGTTTTGCCTCAATCTTCTTACCGTCTTTAATAGCCGGTTCGCAAAGTTTCAATAATGTGTTCATATCAAGAGTTTTGTAAAGCTCGTGATCCTGCATTTCATTATGGTATCTCTCATAATCGTTTGAACAGATTTTCGGTTGATACAATAGTGATGACAAATCTACTTCTTTTGCTTTCCAGTTACCCGAAACAGTCTTTTGGCTGAGTCTTTCAACGTGACCAATCATTTCGTCAACAGTCTTAACACCGATTTTAGCCATCCACTCTCTCAAATCCTGTGCGATAAAACGCATAAAGTTCTCAACAAATTCAGGCTTACCGCAGAAACGCTTTCTCAATTTAGGATTTTGTGTGGCAACACCGACAGGACAAGTATCAAGGTTACATACTCTCATCATTACACAACCGATTGAGATTAGCGGACCTGTCGCAAAACCAAATTCCTCTGCTCCCAAAAGTGCCGCTACCGCAACGTCACGACCTGTCAAAAGTTTACCGTCTGTTTCGATTACAACTCTGTTTCTTAGATTGTTCATCAAAAGTGCCTGATGTGTTTCGGCAACGCCAAGTTCCCAAGGCAAACCTGCATGACGTACACTTGTCTTTGGTGCGGCACCTGTACCGCCGTCATAGCCCGATACCAAAATAACATCTGCTCTGCCCTTTGCAACACCGACTGCAATAGTACCGACACCTGCTTCAGAAACAAGTTTAACTGTTACTCTTGCGTCACGGTTTGCATTTTTAAGGTCATGAATTAGCTGTGCCAAATCTTCGATTGAATATATATCGTGATGCGGAGGTGGTGAAATCAAGCCTACACCCGGAGTTGAATGTCTTGCCTTTGCAATCCAAGGATATACTTTACCGCCCGGAAGATGTCCGCCCTCACCCGGTTTAGCACCTTGTGCCATTTTAATCTGAATTTCTTTTGCATTCTGCAAGTAGTGAATATGAACACCGAAACGTCCCGATGCAACTTGCTTAATAGCACTGCTGCGGCTGTCACCGTTTTCATCAGGAATATATCTTTCAGGGTTTTCACCGCCCTCACCGCTGTTTGACTTACCACCAAGTCTGTTCATGGCGATTGCAAGACATTCGTGTGCTTCCTGTGAAATCGAACCGTATGACATAGCACCAGTCTTGAAACGCTTAACAATGCTTTCCACGCTTTCAACCTGATCTATTGCGATTGGCTTATCAATCGTCTTAATATCAAGCATACCGCGAATTGTGCATTGATGTTGCTGATGTTCGTCCATTTCCTTTGCATATTCTTTATAAAGCTTGTAGTTACCTGTACGACAAGCCATTTGTAATTTGTAGATTGACTCAGGGTTGAACATATGGTATTCGCCCTTTGCTCTCCACTTATAGTCACCGCCTGTTTTAAGTGCCTTTTTACCGTTTACTTTATCAAAAGCCTCTGCGTGTCTTAAAAGCACTTCCTTTTGGATATGCTCAATACCCATACCGCCTATTCTTGTTGTTGTACCTGTAAAGTATTTGTTTACAACGCTTTCCGATATACCAAGTGCTTCAAATATCTGTGCGCCTTGATATGACTGAATTGTTGAGATACCCATTTTAGACATAATCTTAACAATGCCCTTTGTACAAGCCTTGTTAAATCTCTTTACGCCGTCCTCATATGAATATTCAAGAAGTTTTTCGTCCGAAAGCTCCTTAATAGCCTCATATGCCATATACGGATTGATACCGTTTACGCCGTAACCTACAAGACATGCGAAATGGTGTACTTCTCTCGGCTCACCCGATTCAAGAACGATAGATACTTTCATTCTTGTACCTTTTCTGATAAGGTGATGATGAAGTCCGGATGCAACAAGAAGTGCAGGAATAGGTGCTTTATCCTTATCTACTCCCTTATCCGAAAGTATGATTATGTTGTATCCGTTTTCGATTGCTATATCAGCCGCCTCGAATATTGTATCCATAGCGGTTTCCATATCGTTTTCCTGTTTTACGTTAAACAATGACGGAATTGTTATTGACTTAAATCCTTCAAGGTCAATGTTTCTTAATTTTTCAAGTTCTTCGTTTGTTAAAATAGGGCTCAATGCTCTGACCTTACGACAGTTCAATTCAGATGATGTCAAAAGGTTTTGTTCACAACCGAAAAGTGTGTATGTTGAAGTAACAATCTGCTCACGAATTGCGTCAATAGGAGGGTTTGTTACCTGTGCAAACAGTTGTTTGAAGTAGTTATACAAAAGCTGCGGTTTTTCCGACAATACCGCAAGCGGAATATCCGCACCCATTGCACCGATTGGATCGTCAGCCTTTTCAACGATTGATTTAATCGTTGTGTTTACGTCCTCCCAAGTATAGCCGAATGCCTTTTGACGTGTAAGCAATGAAAGTTTGTCCACACTGTTTTCGCGATTTACAAACATATTTTCAAGAACGATAAAGTTCTTCAAAAGCAAATGTTCGTTGACATTGCCTTTTGCGTCGTCCTTTAATTTATGCACCAAATCGTGCCATGTGTCGCCCTTTTTATCTGTATTAAGAGGAAGATTGTCAAGCTCAACAAGGGTTTTCTTTACCCACTCTGCATATGGCTTGTGAAGTGCCTCTTCCTTTTTGATTTCTTCGTCTGAAATAATCTTGCCCTTTTCTGTATCGATAAGGAGCATTTTACCCGGATGCAAACGTTCTTTCTTTATAATAGTAGACTCGTCAACATCTGTTACACCGACTTCCGATGAAAGAATAATCATATCGTCAGAGGTCAAGTAGTAACGAGCAGGTCTCAGACCGTTTCTGTCAAGCGTTGCACCGACATAACGTCCGTCTGTAAATGCAACAGCCGCAGGACCGTCCCAAGGCTCTGTGATACATGAGTGATACTCATAAAATGCTTTCATTGCAGGGTCCATATCCGCATTATTTTCCCAAGGTTCAGGAATTGTCATCATTACGGCTCTCGGAAGTGAGAATCCCGAAAGATGTAGGAACTGCAAATAGTTATCAAGCATTGCGGAGTCAGAACCGTCCTCATTGATAACAGGCAAAATCTTGTCCATATCACCCTCAAATTCAGGTGTTGCGAACATTCTTTCTCTTGCCTTAACCCAGTTTACATTACCGCGGATAGTGTTGATTTCGCCGTTATGGATAATGTATCTGTTCGGATGCGCTCTTTCCCATGACGGGAATGTGTTGGTTGAGAAACGTGAGTGCACAAGTGCGATTGCCGTTTCCATATCCACATCTTTAAGGTCAAGGTAAAATTCATTAACTTGGTCAGGTGTAAGCATACCTTTATATACAACCGTTCTTGCAGATAGTGATGCGAAATAGAAATAGTTGTCAAGACCGCTCTTTCTGATTTCCTTTTCTGCAAGCTTGCCGATAATATATAGCTTTCTTTCAAATGAATCTGCATCAAGGCTTTCGTCACCTTTGCCGATAAACACCTGCACGATATGCGGCATTGCCTCTCTGGCACTGTTACCGATACATACGTCATAAACAGGCACTTCTCTTATACCGAGAAGTTTCTGCTTTTCACCGTCAATAATCTTTGTAAGTCTTTCAAGACTTTCTTCTCTTGTATCCTTATCCGGCGATAAAAACAGCATACCAACGCCGTAATCACCCTTTTTAGGTAGCTTAATCCCTTCATTCTTACAAACCTTTTTCATGAAGGCATGAGGCATTTGAATTAAAATACCGGCACCGTCACCTGTATCAGGCTCACTGCCGACACCGCCTCTGTGTGCAAGGTTTTTCAATATCTGAATTGCCTGATTAATAATGCCGTGAGAAGTTTTTCCTTTAATATTTGCAATAAAACCGATTCCGCAGGCATCATGCTCAAATTGCGGGTCATAAAGGCCCTGTTTTTCGGGTAATCCATTATACTCCATTTTTTTCAATCCTTTCGCTGTATTCCGCCGAACAAAAAAGACGTTTCAATCAGAACATACCAATCCATAAATTGATATGTACCGATCGAAACGCCTTTGTTTCGTCAAAAAATTATTTTGTTATCCTGTGTAAACTTATTATAGCACATTATTTTTGTTTTGTCTACTAAATATTTTACAAAATTGCTTTGATTTTTTTCATTGCTTTTATGGTATTTTCCTTAGTTGAGAATGCTGTAAATCTTACATATCCCTCACCGCTCGGTCCAAAACCCGAACCCGGTGTTGTTACAACGCCTGTTTCTTCAAGTAATTTGTCAAAGAAATCCCATGATTTCATACCGTTCGGTGTCTTTGCCCAGATGTACGGAGCATTCACGCCGCCGTAAACCGTAAAGCCTGCCTCTGTAAGCGATTCGCGGATAATTTTAGCATTTTCAAGATAATATGCAACAGCCTCTCTTGTCTGTTTATATCCCTCGTCTGTATAAACAGCCTCTGCCGCACGTTGAATTACATACGGTACACCGTTAAACTTTGTGCATTGACGTCTGTTCCACAATCCGTTAAGTTCAACTCCGTCAACCTTTAATTCGTGCGGTACAACAGTGTATGCACATCTTGTACCCGTAAATCCGGCTGTCTTTGAAAAACTTCTGAATTCAATCGCAACTTCTTTTGCGCCCTCAATTTCATAAATGCTGTGCGGTACGTCAGGGTCTGTAATAAATGCCTCATATGCACTGTCGTAAAGAATAACCGCATCATTCTTCTTTGCATATTCAACCCACGGTTTAAGCTGTTCTCTTGTTGCCGCAACACCGATTGGGTTATTTGGGAAACAAAGATAAATTATATCAACCTTTTCTTCCGGAAGTTGCGGCATAAATCCGTTTTCTTCCTTGCAAGGCATATATACAAGATTATTCCATTTACCGTCTGTAAAGTCACCTGCTCTGCCTGCCATAGCATTCGTATCAACGTATACAGGATAAACAGGATCGCAAACTGCAACTTTATTGTCAACAGAGAAAATATCTCCGATATTTCCGCAGTCTGATTTTGCACCGTCTGAAACGAATATTTCATCAGCCTTTACGTCAATACCTCTTGCCGCATAATCCTTTTCAACAATCTTGTTTCTCAAGAAATCATAACCTTGCTCAGGACCGTAGCCGTGAAATCCCTCTGCCGTACCCATTTCATCAACTGCCTTGTGCATTGCCTCAATTACCGCAGGGGCCAACGGCTTTGTAACGTCGCCTATGCTCATCTTGATAACTTCTTTGTCAGGATTTGCCTCTGTATATGCAGCCGCCTTTTTTGCGACTGTTGAAAATAAGTAACTTCCCGGTAGTTTTAAATAATTGTCATTTACCTTTGCCATTTTTATTTGTTCCTTTCTGTTCTATGTTCAAATTTATCAGTTTGGAGCTGTCGACATTTTGTCGACAGGCTCTTATATAGTTATTGTTCCGTCAAATACAAACTTTGCCGGACCTGTCATATATACTTTATTTTCATTTTTATCCCACTTAATATGAAGTGTACCGCCCAAAAGTACAAGGTCAGCCTCATCATCAACAAGACCGTTTAAATTTGCCGCAACCATTGTTGCACAAGCACCTGTACCGCAGGCAAGTGTTTCACCTGCACCGCGTTCCCAAACACGCATTTTTATAGTGTTTCTGTCAACTATCTGTGCAAATTCTGTATTGATTTTCTTTGGAAACAATTTATGCGTTTCAAACTTAGGTCCGATTTTTTCTATTTCAAGACTGTCCGTATCGTCAATAAATGTAACCGCATGAGGATTACCCATTGACACGCCTGTAACTTTATAAACCTTTCCGTCAACTTCAACATCTTCACTTATAAATCTGTCAAGATTTGAGTCAATCGGAATATTTTTCGGAACAAGTTCCGGACTGCCCATATTTACGCGAACAGTCTGCACTTCGCCGTCTTTAACATTTAGGTCAAGAATTTTTATACCCGCCAACGTTTCAAGAGTAATCTGTGTCTTGTCTGTAAGACCTCTGTCGTACACATACTTACCGACACAACGCGTTGCGTTTCCGCACATTTCAGCTTGCGAGCCGTCACTGTTGTACATATCCATTCTGAAATCAGCCACATCAGACGGGCATATTAAAACAAGTCCGTCCGAACCGATACCGAAATGTCTGTCACTTACGGCTTTAGCCGTTTCGTTTATATTCTCGACTTTCTCCTTAAAACAATTTACATATATGTAATCGTTTCCTGCACCGTGCATTTTTGAAAACTTAAATGTCTGCATTTACTTCATCTCCATTAAATATTTAAAATCATTCTTGCCGTATCAATAAACTTCGCACCTGTATCCATACTTCTTTTTTGTATAAATCGATGTGCCTGTTCCTCCGACATTCTGTGTGTTTCCATAAGATATGCTTTTGCGTCACGAATTATCTTTTCTTCTTCCGGTGTACGTTTTGCTCTATGCTTTCTTCTTTCGATAATTCCGACAAAAGTTTCTACGGAATTTATTAAAAGCTGTCTGTTCAAAGGAAGTGTTACAACAAAAATATCTTGATTATATATACTGCTCTGCCTTTCGGCTTTGACTATGCTCATCAGTTTCTGACCTTCTATAAGATCGTCATAAACATCATCGACAGTTCCGTCGGGAAGTTTATATCCCATAATTATAAGCACTTCGTCCATATCGGATACAGTTCTTAAAAGTTCTGCTTTTGAGTGACAGACAGTGTAAACATCATAGCCGCTGCCGTCAAGCATCATTTTTATTTTGTCGGCTGTTTCGTCTTTTGAAAAAGCCAATACTACTCTGTCCACCGCCGTCCCTCCTTTTTAGGAAATTGTTTTTAATTAATAAGCAATTAAATATTTTTCAATTTCCCACTGATTTATGGTACGACGATATTCTCCGTATTCTTCTTCCTTAGCTTCAAAATAGCTTGACGCGAATTTATCACCAAGCAATTCACTGATAAATTCGGACTTTCTTGCAATCTTAATCGCCTCGTTAAGACTTATCGGCAAACTCTTGACTCCGAGCGCCTCACGTTCTTTATCCGAAAGATTGTAGATATTAACGTCAATACTCGGCGGAAGTGTTTCATTATCTTTTATGCCTGTCAAACCAGCCTTAAGGCAAGCCGCAAGTGCAAGATACGGATTAGCTGTCGGATCGGGTGAACGAAGTTCAATTCTTGCGTCACTGGGCTTTTTCGATGACGGTACTCTTACAAGCAAACTTCTGTTGCTTTCCGACCATGAAATATAGCAAGGTGCCTCATATCCCGGTATAAATCTCTTATATGAATTTACCGTCGGATTTGTAAAGCACGCCATATCCGGTGTATATTTTAATAATCCTGCCGTAAATTTATGTGCCGTATCGGAAAGCTTTGACGGATCATTTTCATTATAGAAAACATTTTTACCGTCTTTTTCAAGCGACATTGTAAGGTGCATTCCGCTACCGCTTACTCCCGCAATAGGTTTCGGCATAAATGTTGCGTGAAGTCCGTTACGTTTTGCAATAGTTTTTACAACCGTTCTGAATGTAACAATTCTGTCCGCGGTTTTTAATGCGTCGTCATATCTGAATGTAATCTCGTGCTGACCAGGTGCCATTTCGTGATGTGACGCCTCGATTTTATATCCCATATCTTCAAGAGTAAGACATATTTCACGACGGCAGTTTTCGCCGTTATCAAGTGGTGCTAAGTCAAAATAACCCGCATTGTCATGCGGTTCTGTCGTAGGATTACCGCGTTCGTCCGTGTTAAATAGGAAGAATTCACATTCAGGTCCCACATTAAATTTGTAACCCATTTCTTCCGCTTCTTTAACAACCGTTTGCAGAATGTATCTCGGGTCACTTTCAAGACGTGTACCGTCAGGCTTATAAACATCGCATATAAGTCTTGCGACCTTTCCCTGATGCGGTCGCCAAGGGAAAATTTCAAATGTGTCAAAGTCGGGATGTAAATATAAATCACTTTCCTCAACACCGACAAATCCCATAATTGACGAACCGTCAAACATACAAAGATTATCAAGTGCATCCTCAAGTCTTGAAGTTGTAATCGCAAGATTACGCATTGTTCCAAGCATATCCGTAAATTGCAGACGAATAAATCTTACGTCCTCTTCTTCGACCAAATCGAAAATATCTTGTTTTGTCAACATAACGAACTTTCCTTTCTAAATTCAATAATATATAATATATAAATCGTCCTAATATGCAAAAAAGGTGCTTCTATCCTATGAGGACGAAACACCTTTGCTCGTTGTAAATATTGTAACACACCTAAAAAAGTTTGTCAAGACTAATTTTAATTTAATTCTACGCACAGTGCAATATGCAAAATGCTAAATTTTATTCATTTATTTGTGCAATTTCTACATAATACTTGTACCCGCTTTGTATTTTTATTGACTTTTTATATAATTAGGTATATAATATATTATATAAAAAGTCATTTTTAGGAGATGTTATCATGAAAAATATAAAAAAATTTATATGCTTGCTTATAATGACAGTACTTATAACGCCGTCAATCGCAATAGCGGAGGACACTTACAGCGGATATTTTAATAATGAAGAAATTACAATGTTCGCCGATACTTCGGTTAAAATTTCCGAAAATGAAAAATCGGCGGTTGAAGATATTATTTCAGACTTAAATAACCTAAAAACGGAATCTGATATTCAAAAATACAACATTCCTTTGGATAACATTCAAGAACTTATTGATTCTTTACCTAAAGCAATACAATATGAGCATCCCGAATTATTTTATGTCAATTTACGTCAATTTTCTTATAAAACAGCAGACGGTCAGACAATTTCGGAAATAATAATCAAAGACCCTTTCACTATGGAAAAAGACGAAATAAAGAAAGCTCAAAAATTGATTGATGATGAATGCAATGAAATTGTATCATCTGTTCCGAAAGACGCAACAGAGCTTGAAAAAGTGCTTTTTGTTCATGATTATATCACATCTCATTATGAATATGATATGTCTTATCAAAACCGCAATCTTTACACGGCAGTAAGAGATAAGAAATGCGTTTGCCAAGGATATTCATATTTATTTATGTACATCATGAATAAATATTTTGAAATGGAATGTACAACAGTTCCGAGCGATGCGTGCAATCATATATGGAACAAAGTAAAAGTAGACGGTAAATGGTACAACTTAGATTTAACTTCAGATGACCCTACACCGAATTTATCATCACTTGCAAATCACACCTACTTTCTTTTAAGTGATGAGGAATTGAAAACCGTTTCCGCCGCTTCAGCAACAGATCAAGGCGTATATAATGAAGCACAAGATATTCACCGCACTTGGAACGTAAACACTTGGTATGGTGAACCGGTTATAACAGCAGAAGATGACACTTATAAAGATTCAATTATTCATAACGTATCAGGATCTGTAAGTTTTTTAGATGGAAAAATCTATTGTTTCAATGATAAAAATGAACTTTCCGCTTTAGATTTATCGACAAATACTTTTACACCAATTTATAAGGATACTTCAAAATATTATTGGTGCGTATACGGTGATAATAAATCTGCATATTCATCACATTTTAATGTTACTGTTGCTTATAGCGGAAAATTGTATTTTAACTCACCGAATAAAGTTTTTGAATTTGACACAAAAACAAATACAGCAAAAGAAATATATGAATATACGGAAATTCCCGACATTTCAAAAACATATTTGTTCGGTCTCACAGTCAAAGACGGTAATTTGTGTGCCGAGTATACTACAAATTTAATGAACGGAGTTGAATCATTTATAACAATTATAACTGCACCTAAACCAACTGAAACACCGATTGTTACAGAAACACCGACTGTTACAGAAACACCGACTGTTACAGAATCACCTGTTCCTACAGAAACACCGACCGTTACGGAAGTACCGAAACCTGTTATAGCATACGAATCGAAAATCACACCTAAAGATGACGGAACTTATACTATATCTGTTGACAAAAAAATCGAAACAACAGATACACCTATTTTATACGTAGCCGAATTTGACGAAAATAACATTCTTATAGGTTTAAAAGCTGTTCCGTACACAGAACCTGTTTCTGTAAGCGCACACGATGATTCACAAATGCTGAAAGCATTCGTATGGAACATAGGAAGTCAACCGATTTCACTTGTATCTCAAATCGTTTTGACAAAACCGGTTGCGTCACCGACAGATGTTCCTACAGTTACAGGTACACCAACCGCAACTGATACACCAATTGCAACTGTCACACCTGTTTCAACAGACACACCGACTGCAACAACACCGGCAGACAGACGATAAAATATAAAAAAACGCACTCTTTACAGAGTGCGTCAGACTGTCGACAAATTGTCCGGAACGTGCAATATATTATTTTTATATTTTAAAGTTTAATTTATAGCTATAAAAAGCAACAGGCAAGCCTATC